>JACCDR010795515.1_pt1 | contig 33174 bp, 48 predicted proteins | sample 7446431 | NCBI WGS metagenome assembly JACCDR01 (sample SAMN15323443, study PRJNA562643) | freshwater metagenome | isolation source: river surface water | place: USA:Blue River Watershed | collected 2017-08-17
CGATTTATTTGATGAATTCACAGATTGCGTAATGTCAAAAATAACGAAAACTGAAGAATTTTTAACTTATCTTAGGGAGTTATTAACTAAATAAAAAACTCCGCAAGTGTAAAAGGAATTAAACCACCTGCGGAGAAAACAAGGATGTCAACTTGCTGGAAATGGAGGTAACCAGCATGGGACAATATAACAATAAAACAAAAAAACAAAAAAGTCAATAGGGGATAACATGGATAGTAACAAGGCAGTTTATTTTTATAGTGATTATGGTGCGTCAGATGACATTATTTTAAATAGGTCAATTATAAGCGATTTAACGGATTTTAAAGCTGGGTGGCTATATACGTATATACTTACCATAGATGTCGCGTTTAAAGTAAAATTAGAGGCCTTAATTGAGCATTTTAACATAGACCAAGAGGAGCTTCGGCAAAAAGTAAGATATTTGGTTAATCTTGGGTTGTTATATATTAATAATAATAATATTATTGCGCGCACGCATAATATTAATAAAATTAACGATATTGATATAAATTATAATAATAATAAAGATAAAGAGATTAATAAAGAGAAAGAGAGAGAGAGAGAGTTAACGTTATGTAATAATAATTATATTAATAATAATAATATATTAAATAATAATAATAATAATAATATATTAAATAATAATAATAATAATAATAATAATAATAATATATTAAATAACCTGTCAGAAAACAAAAACGATGAACTCTCTCTCTCTCTCTCTCTTTTATCTTCTTCTTTTTCTTTAAAAAATAATGAGATAAGATCTTATGCGGAAGAAAAATATTCTGAGCTATTGGCCGAGTGCGAAGGCGATCAAGATTGCATTGCTGTTTTTAGACAGAAAAATTTAGGAAGCGTGCGGACTTACAAGGAAGAGGTGTATTATTTTGCCGAGTATCGGGAGCGTAAGGGCAAGTCAATACATTTGCAGGATTTCAAATATTGGCTAAATAATGCAAAATATGCTAAAATTGATTACCATGAAAAAAAACAAATTAGTTGGCAAGAGTTTTTAAAAAATTGCGATAAATCTGAACAGCAAATTATTAATGATTATCAGGTGGCAGTTGATTTGCACAATCAGATAATAGTAACATGTGTATGTAAGCGAAAGTCAGACGAGCCTATTTGCGTCGTAAAATCATTGCATGATAGGCAATTGTGTGAGCATTATATTAAGCCAGTTTGTGCTTATGATGCAGTAGATGCAAAATACGGTAAGGACGTTGCTAAAAACGCGTGGACAAAATTAAAAAACAATTATAATAATTTTGTTGACATATGTGTGTGATGTAATTATAATAATATAAATTAATTTACGGGGATTAAAATGAATTTAACTAAATGCAAAAAATGCAATGGATGTGGATACACAAATCAATCTAAATTAGGAAGAACTTACGATTTTTCTTTGTATGAGTGCGGTATTTGCGAAGGAAAAGGTGCAATCTATATTACGCCAGAGCCTAAAAATATTGATGATTTTGTTGCTGAAACCTTAGAGTCAAATTTTAACCAATCTGACGAATCTATAGATGAAACAAAAAAGAAAAAAAGAGGAAGGCCGTCAATATAATTTTAATTTTAAAAAAAGGAATTTAAAAATGATTATAAAAATAGATGCAAATGCGGACGAAGTAACAATTGTTGACAAAATAGAGGCTTGCAGAATATATTATCAAATTTTTTGCACGTTGTCAGAAGATTTAAACGCTGCAGTTGATTTAAGTTACACAACAGATATTGAGCCTATTTATTTTGAATTTATTTTAAGCAAGTTAAAAATGGATTTTGACAGCGAAGAAATACAAAACGGAGTCGCGTTTATTAATTGTTCAAAAAAAGTAGAAGATGTAGGGAAAAATTATTTTAGAAATGTTTTTGCGGTTAAAGATTCAAGTTATTTTTACCAGAAAAACAACGACATATCTAATTTAAAATATCATTAATTTGGGGGCAATATGTCAAGAAAAATAAAAAGCGAAGACATGGTCAAAAGCGAAAAATATGACATAAAACTTGACAGGATAGGCGCAATTGAAATGTGCTTAAAAGAACATATTGATACGCTTAAGCCAATGCCAATTATTTTAAGCGAAAATAAAATAAATTACAAAGAATTTTTAACTTATTTAAAAGATAGGCCAGATGTAAAAAAAATATACGAAGATGCAAAAGAAAAGTCTAAAGTAAAGAAAAATGAAGAAATTGAAATTAGATTTAAGGATGCAATTGAGTTGATAGCGACATCAAAAAGTTCTGTAAAAAAAATATGCAAACTGCTTGATTTTAATGAGAATTCATTTTTTATGTTTTTGCGCATGAATGATTGGGCTAGAGAGCAATACCTTGAAGCTAAAAAATATCAATCTTACGTGTTTGGTGAGGATGTTATTGATATAATGGATGATGTTGCAATACAGGAAGATGAGTACGGCAGAATGTCTGTAGATGGCGGTATTGTTAATTTGGCTAAAACTAAAATGCAAAGCGTATTTAAACTGGCTGGCACTTTTAACCCTGGAATTTATGGCAACAAGGTTAAAAATGAAACAGAAGTAACTATAAAGCACGAGGATTTTTTAAAAACTTTAATTGAAAAAAGTGAATAAATAAAAGGGAGATTTTTAATGTTATTATGTGCAGATTTGTTTGATGATCTAATACATTCTGATTTTACATTTAATAAATTTTATACAATGCTTAAGTCTTTTGAGCAAAAAGAAAAAGTATACGTTGCAACAATAATTTGTTGTTTGTCTATTTATTATTTGTTTGATGAAAGAAAAACAAAAAATAAAGATGAAATTATTAATGAATGTATGATATATTATAACGACCGAGATTTAATAGAAAAAATATTTAATAATTTATGGATTGACAGAAAGTTTTTGCAAAAATTATGCGATAAAAGCTATCCCTGCAGTAATGTGTATGCAATTGATTTTTCTAATTATTCGGTGTCTGACGTTCTTGATTTAAAACAATACAGGATGTATATTAAAAAATAAAGGGGTATATTATGGAGCTTTACAGGCTTTCTGTATTAAATAAAATGGATGTAATGTTTGAAGGCGAGCTTGTTTGCTCGATGAATCCATTTGAAGCCATAAAATATTGGCAATCTACGGATTACGACAAAACTGTTAATTTAGATTCGTTTTTAAATTGTGCAAACGTATATTTGTATCAATATGCATACGGCGAGTCATTGCAAAATATTGGATACGTTTTAGCAATAAAGCATGAGTCGCAATCTTATTATGCTGATGTAATTTATAGCGGTAGTATTGATGGCCTTATTAATGACGCAATGTCTAAAAGTTATATTAATTTTGTTGAACAGCAATTGTTCAAAAAGGTTGAAAATGATAAATTAATTAAAGATTTTGTATTTGCTGTAGATTTGAATAAAATGTAAAAATTTTAATTATGTTAATTAGGATTTGAGTAAATAGTGTCAAAATATTCATTTTTTAAACTTATTTGGGAAGATGCCTAGTTACTGGGGTAGCAGATTGTCTGTAGTGGATAAAGGTATACGCGAGTACCTCCACCTGTTAAGTGAAAGCCTTAACCTTCCCAGCCATGTTGTTTTAGCTCGCCTACCATGCCGTAGGAGGAGTATCGGGGGCGCTTGAATTGATAGTCAGGCGCAACCAGCTTTAAAGATATTAAACCTTCAATTTATTTCAGCGTTTTTTTATTTTGGCAAAGCGCTGTAAATATCCTATAAATAAATTAAATAATTATAACAAATATGTTGACAAATATGTTGTGTATTATTATAATTAACTCATAGACAACAAAAACAAAAAAACAAGGGGAATAAAATGATTAACAAAACAATGATGCAAGTCTCAAATGAAATCATTATGGATTATTGCGCTTTTTACGATTATATTTTAAAAAATAAAATACAAAAAAATTTTAATGATTTTAGTGTTAAATCCACAGAGCTGTATCATGAAATTATTTCAATATTTCACGGCATTGAAATGCTAAAAAAAGAAATTAATAATGTTAAAAAACAAATTAAAGAAAAAAATAAAAACTTATGCAATGAATTTCTTAATTTAAACTTAATAAACAATCAGATTGAAAAATTGTTTAGCTTTTGCGCGCTTAACAATGGCGTAATTCTAAAAAATCTACAATTATTAAAAAATATAGTTAGTTTTTTTAACGAAATTTATAAACTATTATCTTTGAGTTGGGATAATTTTTATGAATCTTTACTGACAGACGATGATAAAAAACAAAAATTTAGTGTTTTGTTTTCATAAAATTTTTACATTATAAAAAAGGAAAATAAAGATGGAAGTATACAATAAAGACACTTGCGAAATAATTAATTTAACTTGCGTTATTAACAGCGAGGATATAGCAAGAGACGTTATTAAAAATTATGAAATTGATAATTGCAATCAATTTAAAAAGTATGGTTGGCACAACAATGACGGAGAAATTTGTTACGCAATGGAAAGTAAACAAATAAAATACTGGAGTAAAGTTTTTGCATTGCTAATTGAGATTGAAATATTTAGAAAAGAAATAGAAAATAAATACAAAGATTTGCATAAAAATTTAAAATCTAAAAAACTATGTTGTGATAATAATTTTAATGATTTAAAGCATGAGATAAATCTTGTTTATTACACTTATGCAAATGCTTATTCGACGATACAAGAATTGAAATAAAAAAGGGGAATAACAATGTCAATTTTTACCGAGCATAAGATTAATCTTTTATGGTATAACCATTTTAAGAATCAATTAATGTTTGAATCAAAGGAACACATGATAAGCGAATATTTTCAAAGGGGTTATTTTTCAGAACAAACAAAGGAGCCTGAATATCACATATTAAGAAAATATAAACCTGACTTTATTCCAAAAGATAAAGCAATTTTATGTGATCCTGTTGACATGGTTTTGGTTAAAATAAAAAAAGATTTTTTTAAAAAATTTAGCAAAAATAATTTCTTAGAAACAATGATAGAGAATTATGGATTTATAAAAAATGATTCCGAGTGTAATGATGAAGAAAATGTATATTTTTCTGATGATCAATATCCTCATTATTCATCTTTTTTTTCTTTGATTGATTTGTTGGAATCAAAACGCCGTCATCTTAGCTATATTGAGAAAGAGCAACTTGAAGAATTAAGGCCAACATTTTTATATATGGATAATTTAGCAATAACATTAAATATAATAATTGCAAAAATAATTTATGGTAAATACTATGATAAATGTATAAAAACAGAAATTATTGTATAAACACAAAAATTATTGAACGTTAAAAATAAAAAGGAAAATAAAAATGAACAAAAATATATTAATAAATAATGATGAATTAATACATAGATTAGATACATTGTATTCATATGTTATGGGTGTTAAAGATGCTCATAATTCAGATTTTAAGTACGATGGACTGACATATTGTTTAAATAAAATAATTGAAGATATTGGGGGCTTATTAACCGCTTTAAAAAACAATACAAATGATTAAAGGAAAATAAAAATGTTAAAAATAACATACATGAATGACGATGAATTTGAAAAAATTTGTTCAGCCGAAGGATTTAAAAAAAATAATATTACCGACGCGTTTCAAATAATAAATAATAATGGAATAGTAGTTGAGGGACAACCAGTAAAAATAAGGCACAAAAAATATTCAAAAGTTGTTACTTATTTGTACGAAGATTATTGGAAAAGTATTGAACATTACCAACTATTAACCGCACAAGTTTTTATTAACGAAATAAAAGAACTTTCTAAAGCTTTGTATGAATGATTAAAGGAAAATAAAAATGAAAACACAAATTAAAATTAACGTTGATAAAATAGGCAAATTTTTATCTTATTTCTTTGAAGACAAAGAATTAAACGAAGATATTCTTTTGTCGTTATATTCTAAAAATATTTTAATTCAATTATACCGTAGTGAAAGACTTAAAAATTCATATTGTGACATAGAAAGAATTATTGAAAAATTTGATCATTCTAATTTAAATTTAAATAATAACGAAAATAAAGATAATTTTATTGAAAATATTTTTGAATGTTTATTTTATTTTTTATTTAGTTATTTGCCATATGAAAGGGCATCAATTGATTTTATTGAATGCAAGCAAAGTTATAATGATTCCTTCTTTTTAATGGAGTTATTTTTTGTAGGAAATCAAAAGTCATATAAAAAATACTTACAAAAAATATATCACGCAATGCCTTATTACGGGAGAGACTTATTTGAATTTGACGATAAATTAAAACCAGAAGATTGTTTTTATGGATTTTTAAATTTAAAAAAATGCGAGCATTGTAGGAAGTTAATAATAAATAAAAAATACGATAATAGAATTAAAGAAATTCAAAATAAAATTGAAAATTTTATAAAAACAAATAAAACAAAATAAACATTTTATTGACAAAATCCTGTTTATGTGTTAAACGTATATATACAGGAGATTTCAAAATGAAAAAAATAACTACAGAACAGCTAGAAATTGAAATCATTAAAAGGGAATTGGCGGATATGAAGAAAAACGTCGATAATTTATCGGGTAACGTAAATAATATCTCTTTGTGGTCTACAAACATATCATTTTTAGTGGTCAGTTTATTAATAGTGACTGCATTAACTACATTTTTTTTAGTGTATTGGTCTTAATATTATGTATAACAATGAAAATCATTACATTTTTTTTAGTTCATTAAAAAATTTAGATTCAATTGTGTTTTTAAAATTTTGCACATGGGTTACGATTTTATTTATGTTATTTTCCAGTTATGAAATATATGAAACAAAAGCAATAAAAAAATACATTAAAATTAATGGATATAAATATATATGTATGAATAAAATGCAACTTAATAAGTGCACATTTAGACGTGATGGCGTTTCATTTGTTGCGTTTAAAAATGGCAAATTAGTTCACGGCGTTGCTTGCGATAATTTTATTAAATTAAAAGGACAAGTATGACGGATGACAAATATAGGGAAATTAGACTAAAACTTAAAAATGATTTTGAGTTTTACGCATCTAATTGCTTAAAAATTGTATCAAAATCAAGCCAATCAAATTCAACAATTATCCCATTTAGCTTCAACAAAGCCCAAAAATACGTAAATAAAAAAATAGAAGAGCAGAAATACAGAGAAGGAAAAGTAAGGGCTATAATTTTAAAAGGTAGACAGCAAGGTTGTAGCACACTTATATGCGCAAAAATGTTTCATGAAATTGCTCATAGTTTTGGCGTCAATGGATTTATATTGGCTCATATGACATTCGCTGCAGAAAACTTGCACAAAATGACAAAAAGATTTTATGAAAATTTACATAAAGATATTAAGCCAGAAATTTTATCTAATAATTCAAAGCAATTAATATTTAAAGGGCTGGATAGCTCAATAAAAATTGGCACCGCAGAGACGAAAGGCATTGGAAGGTCTGCAACATATCATTATTTTCACGCTTCTGAATTTTCTTTGTGGCCAAATGTCGACGAACATCTTACTGGCGTATTTCAGTCAGTCCCTGCATCAAATAGTCAAATATACATTGAATCTACAGCCAACGGTGATGATAATGCTTATTATGACTTTTGGATAAATGCTTGCGCTGGCAAAAATGGATATCAGCCAATATTTTTGCCATGGTATTGGCAAGATGAGTATAGAATTTCTACGCCAGAAGATTTTTCACCAGATGAGCAAGAAAAAGAATTAATTGCGCTTTATGGGCTTGATTTTCAACAACTTGCATTTAGAAGACACAAGATATCTGAATTTAATATATCTTTTGGTTCTGGCGATAAAATGTTTCAACAGGAGTACCCACTTAATCCAGCAGAAGCTTTTATAAGCTCATCAAATAATTCTTATATTGACCCAATTTTAGTCCAAAAAGCAAGAAAAAGAACTGGAATTGAAAAAAATGGAAATCTTATTATAGGCGTTGACCCTGCAAGAAAAGGTGATGATAGAACGGCAATTATAAGACGAGAAGGAAGGGTTGCTTATGGACTTGAAACTTATAAAAAATTAGATACAATGCAAATTGTAGGAATATTACACAACATAATTTTAACGGAAAAACCAAAAAAAGTATGCATTGATTTTGGTCTCGGTGAAGGCGTCGGAGATAGGTTAAGAGAGCTTGGTCATAAAGATGTTGTATATTTAATTAATTTTGGCTGGAATGCATTAAATAAAGACAGATATTCAAATAAAAAAGCTGAAATGTGGGGAGAAATGAAAAAATGGCTTGTTGAATGCGATCCAATTATACCAGATGATAATTCATTGCAGATGGATTTATGCTCTTGCTCGGCAAAAAGTGACTCTATATCTAGGTTGGTAATAGAGAAAAAAAAATTATTAAAATCAAGGGGGGAAATATCTCCTGACACAGCGGACGCTTTAGCTCTTACTTTTGCATTGCCAGACACTGCTTATTTGCAAAATAATTCTATTGGTAATATAATTATGCAAAAGACTGCGTATGAGTCTCAACTAATAAATAAGGCATTTGGGTGACAATATGGGATACTCTAAAGATTACAAGTTTGATTACTCTGACGACAAATTAAAAAAAATTAAAAATAAAGTTAATGACTGGGAATCTTTTTTTAAACAAAATAAGCATAGATATTCCCAATTTATTGATTATGTTTACAGGTCTACATTAGATTCTCAACTTAGGGGCATGCTTAGCAACATTGGAATGCCAATAGTTGAGGCAAATATATTATACCCATATGTTGCCAAAACAGCTGGTGAATTCTTAAAAAACGAACCCTCAATTATTGTTAAAAAAACAGAAAATTCAGATATTGACGATGAAAAATTATTAATGCTTGGCAATTACATACGATACAAATTTGACGAAGCCAATAAAGCTTACATTGGTTACGAAAATTTTAAGTTATCATTAGCTGGCGGATTTAGTGTTTTTGAGGTTTGCACAAAATACAAATCCCCTTATTCTTTTCAGCTTGAACCATACATTGTAAAAGTAGACCCACTTATGTGTGGATTTGACCCGTCTGCGGAAGACAAAGTAAAAAGCGAAGGAGATTATTGCTATAAAGTATGCTATGAGAAAAAAGATAAATTTATTAAAAAATATAAAAATGTAGAAATACCAGCTAACGGAAATACATCTTTTTGCAGTATGAGTCCAGCTCCATCAAATTTGAAGGAAAAATATGTTGTATATTGTGAGTTTTATGAAAAAATATACAAAAAAAGAAAAGTACTTTTGTTGTCAGATAAAAATACAGTTACTAAAAAAGAATACGAAAAATTAAAAAAATATTATATTGATAATGGCATATTAGAGCCGATACCAGAGGTAATTGATGAAAAAGATGAAATGTTTTGCGAAATAATTAAATATTGCTTAACTGATTCTAAGATATTTCACGCAGAAAAAACTAAATATGATTTTCTCCCTTTGGTTTTTTGTGACGGCGATAGTGCTTATTTAGGAAATGAATTTGGATCTAAAGAGCAATTTACACGGCCGTTTGTTATGTCCGCAAAAGGTGCTCAAGATTTTAAAAATATTTCTATGATTTATTGGGCTGATAACGTAACAACTAGGTCTCGCTCAAAGCTTTTAATTTCTGAAGATAATATACCAGAAAATCAAGGCTATCTTGAAACAATTTTGAACCCACACAAAAAAGGCACAATTATTGTTAAAGACATAAATAAAATAACGCAATATCATGAGCCAGATACAAATTCGGATGTAATCCAAGCTTATCAAATGTTGGACTCAACCATACAGAGTACAATAGGTGGGTTTGGCTCTAACGTTGGCAATAGCGATTTAAATTTATCTGGCAGGGCTGTTGTTGAACTTAACACAATGGGCAACGCTTCATCTGTGCCATATTTTGAATCAATGATGGCCTCATATAATCAAATTGCAATTATAATTGCATCACTTGTTACAAAATTATACGTCAATGAAAGTGAATTAACCGTAATTGACGAAAACCAAGAAACAAAAAATGAAAAAATACCAATGGGCTACTTTAAAATTAAGCATGAAAATTTAAATATTGCGGTATCTTCATCGCTTAACTTTGACGTCCAAAAACGTATGGCAATTGAAGAAATTAAAGGGCTTATGCAGGCAAGTCCAGCGTTTGCTGATTTTATTAATTCATCAGGATTGGATGTATTGGTTAAAAACATGTCAATATATGCAAAAGATGAATTATTACAATTAATTAAAAATTACGAGCAATCTAGTCAGGGGCAGAAACAACAGCAGGCTGAAATGCAACAACAACAACAATCAATGATGATGCAAGAGCAACAATTAAAATTGCAAGAGTTGCAAGCTGAAATACAAAAAAAATCGACTGAAATTCAACTTGAAATGGAAAAAATTCAAATTGAAAAAGAAAGGTTAGAATTGGAAAAATATGAAGCTGATTTAAACGCAAACGTTAAAATGTCGGAACAACAAAATAAAAGAACATTGGTTGAAGCTCAATTAATTAAAGAAACTAATGAAGCTACACAATCAAAAATAAATCAAGCACTTGATATTGAAAAACACGAAGTGTCAAAACAAAATCATTTGATTGATTACGCAGGTAAAATGATGGAAATTAAATCAAGAGAAGGAGAATAATAATGACAAAATATATACCCACAATTAATAAACTTGAACAAAGGGGTTCTTACCACACAATGCAAAAAGAAGGATTTAGTAAATCTCAAATTATAAACGCCCTTTACAAAGAAACGAGAGGCGCATCATTGCAAGAAAGAAAAAAAATATTTAAAAACATGACTGAAAAAGGGGATTAATATGAATTTAATTGAATCTTTTGAATCATTATTGCATAACGGTAAAAAAATAAAAGAACTATCTTTAGATGGTAAATTATCATCAGAAAAAGATATTGAAAATGCTATGAAATATATTGATAAAATAATGTTTATTTTGCAAGAAATAAAGCAAAATGAATCAACTATTATTTATATAATATCAATTGTTTCTAAGTTTTTTATGTTTTTTAAAAGAAAAAAGAAATAATATTACCCATATTATTGACAATTTAAGTAGATTGTGCTAAAAATAAATTACGAATCGGAATTCGGTAAAAATTCCTCCAATATTGGGATGCAATATAATAACAACGTGAGAACGTCATATCTTAAGGGGTAGTTATGTCTGATGATAATTTGGACAATTTTAATGATGAAAATGTTTTGCCTAGCGTAGATGTATCGAATGAATTGGTTAATGAGCCTGAAGATTATAATGATTTAAAGGAAAATGAGCCTAAATTGTTTTCTGAAAATGATGTTAGAAAAGGTTACGTGCCAAAAGAAATCGTAACTGAAAAAATAAAACATTATCGTAAGAAATCGTACGCGCAAGGTTATGAAAAAGCAAAACAGGAGTTGTTAAAAATGAACGAACAAAATGAATACAAAACTTACTCTCAAGATGACATTGATTCCATGGTTTCCCAAAAAGTTGAGGAAAACATTGCCAAATTTGCAGAAATGGCAAAACAAGAAGAAAGCAAAAAATATTATGAAGGAATGGCAAGCAGATTTGTTGATAAAATCCAATCAAGTAATGACGAAAAAGTTAAATCAGCACTTGAAAAAATTGATGATTTTTCAAGTATTGCAAATCTTGTGCCAGACCTTCTGGATTTACCAAATACTGAGCATGTATTAGCAGATTTGGTTGAAAATCCACATAAACTCGTTACGTTAAACGGTTTATACGGACTTGGTAGTAAAAAGATTGCCCAGTCAGAATTAAAAAAAATTAGCGATGGATTAGCTCAAAATCAAATGGCTAAAAAATCCTATGTTAAAACACATCACAATAATAGCTATAGTGATACAAGCAACAATATAGACAGCATGTCAGTGGCTGAATTATCGGCTTATTTATTAAAAAATAAATAACTTATAATTTAAAATTGGTGTGTTGTCATTATTAACATATAAGGGGTCAATAATGTCATACACACCAACTAACTTTTTGCAAAATGTTGCAACTTATCAAAAGCTTACAATTGCAGAAATGACAAACCAAAATTATACCATTAAACATGGTAATCACATGGCAGATAATATTGCAAATTTGTCAGGCAACCTTGGAACAACACTTAATTATATAGTTGCCCCAATGTCAACAACATCACGAAGTTTAGCTGCGCCACCTACAGGTATATCTCAAACATTACAACCTTTAACTGTAGATCAACAATTTCAAAATTCTCAAGCAATTTCTGACGTTCAATTTTTATTTAATTTTGACAGAAATTCTTATGAAAAAATACAGGGAAGAGCTAACGCCATATCAATAGCAACATCATTTGAACAAGCTTCTATGTTAAACGCAATTTCTGAAATGCCATCATATGACGACAAAGGAAACATAACTGGAGTTCACACAGAGCAAGGACCATATAGATTTTTTGGAGACGGGTCAACCGATATTTCCTCTGTTACAAAAATGGCTGAAATGGCTTACGCATTTAAAGAAATTGGTTTTGCTCATGATAAATTTCACGCAATTTTACCATCAAGCGTAGTATCAAAATTGATATCAACTCAGCTTGCTCAATTTACAATTGATAGAAACAACAGCGCATCTGCAAATTGGGAGTTAGGCTCCTTAAAAGGAATCGTTGGCCTTGAATTTTTTGAAAGCAATTTAATGCCTCAACATATAGCTGGCCAAGTTGGTCAAGCAGAAGCTCCTGCTAACGTAGTTACCGTTGTGTCAACAAATAGCCCAACTGGCGAAGACATAACAGAAATTACTGTAACAGTAGACGCATCACTATCAAACACAGCTGACGCTTTTAAAATTGGTGACATGTGTCAATTTGTCCAAGGAGTTGCTGGGAAAGCTGACATTAGACAAGTTGTAGTTTACGGAAAAAAACCAACTAGATTGCCTGCACAAATGTTAATTACAGCAGACTCAGCCACAGTTGGGACAACTGCAACAATTAAAATAAGAACAGCAAACGGAAAAGGATTATGTTCTCAAGCTGGAAATTTAAACCAAAACATTAGCGCACCAATTGTGCCTGGAACAAAAATTCAGATTATGCCATCACACGAAGCTGGATTGGTGCATTCTGGCAATCAACTTTATGTTGCTACTCCAAAATTGCCAGACACATACCCTTATAACAGCTCAACTTATACTGATCCTGATTCAATGTTATCATTAAGATGGTATGCAGGTTTTAACCTTGATTACAAAACACATCAAATGACAATGGATATGATTGCGGCTCTTGGGTTATTGCCAAATAACTGCATGAGGTTGATGTTTCCTTTATAATATTTGGCGCATTTGCGCCAATTAAATCAAATTTGGAGAAAAAAAATGTCATTTACACAATATGCAGTCGAGGTTGAAAGTTTTATTAATGGTCTAGAAGTAAATTTTAGCACTACAACTCCAGCGACATCTTTAATTATTAGCGCTGGCTCTTGTTCAGCAAAAACTTTTGACGGGGAAAGTATTTGCCAATTAAATTTAGGATCTGATTTGGTTTTAGATGCTACAAAAAATGGAATAAACGGATTAGATTCTGGATCGTTAGCGGATTCATCAATTTATGAAGTGTACATTATTGGAAATCCAATTTTAAATACTGCGGTTGCAACATTGTTAACATTGCAAGGGTCAACACCATTATTGCCATTTGGGTACAATGTGTTTAGAAAAGTTGGATATGCTGTAACTAATATTGATGGCGTATTTTCAAATTTTTATACTTATGGCTCTGGATCAAAAAGAACTTATTTATATGGCGCTCCACAAGGAACAAGTGTAATAGCTGGAAACGAAACAACATTTACAGCAATTGATATTTCTAATTTTGTGCCAAAAATTGAAAATCTAACAGTATTGGTTACAACTGTATTTACAGGTGGCGCCGCAAGCAGGACGTTAGATTTGCAAAAATTTGGAAACGAAGATAGTCTAAATATGGTTAGAATTGCAAGCCAAGTTACAAGCGTACCAGTTCACACTCCACAATTTAGAATACCAAATACTGTTGATGCTTCAGATGGAGACAAATGTAAAATCATATATAAAGTTTCAAATTCTGGCGATGCTGTATTGGTTTCAATTGCTGGATTTGAATTTTCAGTTTAATTAATTGGCGCGTTTGCGCGCCTATTAGGTGACATATGCCATATACTGCGATACAATTAATTACAGATGCTTTTTACGATTCTGGCATAAGAGATGCAACTTTTAATGTTCCATCGGCAGATGACAGTCAAAGAGGCTTAAGGGCATTAAATCAAGTTCTTAATTTAACATCTGTTAACCTTGATTACATACCTTATTTTAATCGAGGTACATTTACAGCAATTTCTGGCGTAGGAGAGTATGTAATACAAAATGTATATTTAATTGATTTACTTACGTTTAATTTTGGCGAAGTAAGATACAACTCAAAATATATGACAAGATTTGAATTTTTTGGAACAAATAGAGCTAATAACATTCAATCCTTACCATTTTCATACACTTTTGAGCGTCAATTAAATGGTATAAAATTATTTTTATACCCAGCACCAGACCAAGATTATGTCTTTGAATATAGTGGCAAAATAAAATTAACAAACCCAGATTATTCTACGGATTTAACGCAATTTTTTGATGATTTTTTTATACAATACTTGGAATTTGAAACAGCGTTATTGCTATGTGCAAAATACGGCGCAACGCCACCACAAATGATACTGGAAAGAGTACAAGAATTAAGACAAATTGTAAGCGCGCCCTCTCCAGTCGACATGACTATGAAAACAACACAATTGCTATCAAATGGTAATTGGCCAAATTGGGCTCAAATTACAATAGGTAGAGGATGGGTCCCATGACATCACTTTCGTTAAAAGTAGTTGGCGGTAATAACTTTGGAAAATTTAAAAAAATATCGTCTGAGCAAACTTATAACATGTACATAAGTGATACCGCTTTAATACCTTACGCAGGATATGCAAAAAAAATTAATGTTGTAGAAAATTCAATTAACAAAGAAATATACAAGTCAATAAGAGGAAATATATTAATATATGTTGCTGGGCTTGAAGTATTTAAAATTGATCAAAATTTTAATAAAACATTTATTGGTAACATTATAAATGATATTGGGAATATATTTATTTCCGAAAACAATAACGCGGAGATAACAATTGTTGACGGTAAGCACGTATACGTATACAATTACGTATTAAATACGTATAAACGCAGTGGCGTTGATTTTACAGTCCCATTTCAAAACCCTATACATATATGTTTTCACAATGGCAGATTAATAGTAAGCGATGGCGGTACTCAAAATTGGTATTTATCTGATTTTAACGATGCAACAGCTTGGTCATTTTCTGGCAATAGTGTTGGCGCATTACAAACAAAAACAGATACTATACAAGCAGTAATACCTATACCTAGCGCAGGAAATAATATATTTGTTATAGGGAAAAATGTAATTGAGCAATGGCAAGATGTAGGCAGTCCAATTTTTCCATACCAGCGATCGTCAAACAGCAACATAGATTTTGGCGTGATAAACAATGAATCTATAGCAACCCTTGATACATATATAGTGTGGCTTTCGCAAAATGAATTATCTGGCATAACGCTTATGATATCAAATGGCTCATCTGTTAAAACAATATCCACTGAAGGCATGAATGCCGTATTTCGGTCTTTGACAAATCCTCAAGCATGTAGTGGGTTTTTATTTAGGCTTGATGGAAGAATGTTTTATCAATTTACATTTTATGAAGACAATTTGTCTTATGTTTATGATATACAAATGAATTTATTTTTTACAGTGACGGACGAAAACTTTGATAAACACATTGCTAGAAACGTTGTTTTTTTTAACAATTCGTATTACATGGGTTCTTTTTCTGATGGGAACTTGTACGAAATGTCTACATTAATATATAATTACGATTATGGCGACGGCGTTATTGAGCAAATACCACGAGTAAGGGTTTGCGCCCCCGTAAGAAACGAAGATTCTAAACCTTTTAAAATTTATGAGTTATCATTTCCGATCGAAAATGGAGAGGTTAATAATTCAAATTTAAGTGAATGCATAGATTTAAAAATTAGCGTTAATGGTGGCGAATCATTTGGCTCTCCATCAAGACGATTTATGAATCAAATTGGACAAAGAAAATCAAGGCTTGTATATAATAACCTTGGATTTGCAAACGATGTAACTATATATATACAATTTATTGGATTTGGTAGATTTATAGCATTTGACGGACTTATAAAAATAGCATAAAATGTATATTATTTATTAAATAATAATTAAAATGACCCAGTATAATAGCGAAATTAGAATACCGAATTTAAACACTGACAAAATATGCGATGATGATGGCACGGCGACTGACGCTGAAAATTATTTTAGAAATGCGCTTGTAACAAATTTGCAAAAATTATTTGGTAATGACGGCGTGGTTGTAAGCTCGCAACCCAATGAAGTTGCGCCAAATAATTTTATAAAACAAATACAGGATAATGTAAATCAATTTGGTCAATATACTTGCGCACCAGGCACATTTATATACGATTCGACAAATAAAAGAATACTTGTCAGTGTAATTAATGGGTTAGGACAACCTGAATTTATGCAAGTTGACCTTAGCGTTCCGTCACCACCTTTATAAGGATTTTTATCATGAATTTTGGATTTGGAAATATGATACCATTTGCTGGCACATTAGCCCAAATGTTTATGAAAAGAAAAAATCCAGCTGATGCAGCTATGGGACAACTTGATAAAATATCACCCAATGTATGGAAGTATTACCAGCCTTTTATTGAGGGCGGTCAAAAAGATTACGACATGTTACAAAATGAATTTACTAAAAATATACAAAATCCTCAGGATTTATACAATAGCATTTCTTCATCATATAAATCCTCTCCAGAATTTGATTTTAAAAACCAGCAAGCTACAAGCGCACTTAAAAATGCAATGGCATCTGGTGGGATGCTTGGTACGCCAATGCACGCAGAAAAACAACAAGAATATACAAATAAATTACTAAGCTCTGACATGAATAATTACATGACCAATATTTTAAATAATTATTATAAAAATTTATCTGGACTTGGTGGATTGGAGCAACAAGGTTACGGAATGTCTGGGCAAATGGGTGATTTAGAGAAAGAATTAGGTAACGCAAGGGCTCAATATGCGTACGGTGGTCAAGCTTCTAAGAATGCGCAAAATGCGGCAATGTGGTCTGATTTGATTAAATCTTTATCGGGCATTTTTGGAGATGAATAATGATACAGGGGTTGCCGTTTAAACTATCACTTGCTGATACTGGTTATTTTAGCGTACCAGATGCAATTACTAGTCAGAAATTATTGGCTGACAAGCTGTTGCAATCAAAGTTGCGTCAAAAAATTGACGAAGAAAATTATAAAATGAAAGAAATGCAACAACAATTTTACCCTTTGTTGCAACAATCCTTGATACAAAAAAATAAATCTATAGGTGACTCTAGGGGATATAGAGATAATTTATACGCGCAAAAAGTACAAGCTGAAATAGCTAACGCGATGGCAAACAAAATGCTAAAGCAGTCGCAAATGGATTTGGTTGGGGAAAACATTAAATCAAAAAGAATAAAAAATCAATATGAGCCAGATTTGATAAATGCAAAAATCGGGAAATTATTAAAAAAAGAAATGATTATTGACGGGGAGCCTGATTATAAAATATCAGATAAAGACAAATTAAAATTAAATGAAAAATTATTAACATTGCAAGATTTACAGAAAGACATTAATAAATTTGCAGAAGAAGGCGCGCCAGTGCAGTTTTTGGGCATATCAAATATAACTTCCCCAAATAAACAAGCTAAATATTTAGGTACTGTTGGTGGATTACAAGACAGGGTTGCAAAAGCATTAAAATACATGGGCATAGCAAAAGCATTGGAAGGGGCGTCTTTACAAGTTGAAAGAGGGAGTGGCGAATCATTTGAAAGTCACAAAAAAAGATTATTAGATCTTTCGTCAAGTATAGGGAACGAAATAAACAATGCAAAAAAATTATTACAAGGCGGTAAAAATATTGATATTAAAAGCAAATCAAATAACAAAAAAGCCCCCAAAGACCCATATAACGTTAGAAGTATACTCGAGGATTAATAATGCTGGATTTTAATACAATAAGATCAAATAAAGCTTATAATGACTTGTCTGATGAGCAAATAAATACTATTTTGTCAAAAATAAATAAAAAACCACAAATAATAAAAAAAAGCAAACATAAAATTACCTTTGAATCAATTAGGTCAAACCCAGCATATAGTGACTTATCGGATGAGCAAATAAATAAAATTATTAATAAAATTGGCGCACCAACAAAAGCACAAAACAAAATCGATGTTGACCCAAATGAAAACGATAAAATAGAAATGATGAAAAAAATAATGTCCCAATCATCATTTGGTGGCATGCCAACACCGCTACCTTTTAATCCAGATGTAAGTAAAGATTTAGCTCAATATGGTGCAATTAAAAAAACAATGGTTGACCCAACTATAGGGGCGTTAAAATCTGGGCAAGAAATATTAAATTTACCTTCAAAACTTGCTGGATTAGTTAACCCAGAATTGGCAAAAAAATTAAAATTATCCAATGTGGACATTGATAAAATAATGGATATTGGCGAAAAAGATTTACTGGACGAAGGAATTCAGGAAATATCTCAATTTTTACCCTCGTTTTTTTTACCAGAAGCAAATATAGGTAAATTAGGTAGCGCATTATCAAGCGTAAAAGGTGGTAAATTTGCAACTAAAGCACTTGAATCTGGATTGCCACAAGCTGGATATTTTGCAACGCAATCCGAAAACCCGATAGAAGGATTTGGAGAGGGGCTTGCTTTAAATACTGCATTAATGGGCGCAGGTGCAGGGATAGACAAGGGTAGAAAAATAATTGATGACAAGCTAAGAAATTTAATGTCATCATTATCAACATATGATATACCTGCACTGCAAAAAGCAAAAGAAATGTTTAGGGGCTCAAGTATAGACCTTGGTAACGTGCTAAAAAATCCACAACTAAAATCTGTTTATGAAAACGCATTGCCAGCATATAGTATGGCGCCACAAAAACAAAGAGAAGACGCTTCTAAATTTATAGTTGACAAACTGGAAAAAACATTTTCAAAATACGGGATAAATGATTTAGAGATTCCGTCTGAAATTATACAAAAATCACTACAAGATGCTCATAAAATTTCAAAAAAAGAAAAAAATAGGTTGTATAATATTTTTAACAAAAAAGTAGAAAAATTTGGGGATAAATCATTTGAAAAAACAGCGGATAAAATAGAATCTATTTTTCCAGAATTTGATTCAAAGTATTTGGTAATGCCAAGTGCGGAAACTAAAGAGGCGGTAGCTAAATTAAAATCAAACAAAAGCTTAAATTTAAAAGATGCAAGCTTATTAAAAGGTAAATTAAATGAAGCAATTGCAAGTTATGCTACAGACCCAAATCAATCTGCAAGAGTAATTACCGCTCAATTAGAAAAAATAAAATCAACATTAAATAAACAATTAAAATCACATGTTAAATCATTGCCAGAAAAAGAAGTCATTAAAGATTACAATGAAGCTGAAAAATATTACGCAAATAATTTTGCAAAATTTATGGATAAAAAAGTATTTAAATATGTGTCAGACAAAAATTTAAATAATTCTGAAAAAATAACAAAAGATTTTTTAAAAATACAAAAAGAAGGAAACCCAATTAAGGAATTAAAAAGGTTAACAGAATTATCGCCAGAATCAACTAAGCAAAATATACTTAAAGATTATCTGGGCGCAACGGTATCTGATTTATCACCTCAAGCATTATCAACTAAAATTAAAAAATTAAGCCCAAAACAGCGAGCTGAATTATTTGGTGATGATTTGTCAAAAGTTGAGGATTTTGTAGATTTAACTGATGCTGGCGGATACGCTTTAAGAAGATTATTTAACCCAGAAACTGGTGCAAAATTAAACAACCCATTTGCGGATATAACAAAAGTAAAACCTTGGACAAAAGCAATGTCTGCCATACTTGGTAAATCATTAAGCAAAAAATTGACAAGTGATACATTTAGGGATAATATTATAGATAAAATAATTAAAGCTAAATCTGGCAATATAACTCCAAAAGAAAGCGTAACAAAAAAAGACGCTTATAAATTATTAAGAGCCGCATTAATGTCAGCAGAAAAACAGTAAGGATAATATTGTGCCATTACCTAATAATAATTTTTATTATGTTTTAAATTTGCAATCATGCCTAGTAAACCCGACTACCGCAGAATATTTGGCGGATGGATATATATATTTTTATCGCGACATAGCAAGAAGCGTATTAAAGCCAGTTTATAAATTAACAAATGATGGCACAAATCAATTCATTGAAATATCCAACCCAGTAAGAACAAACGCAACTGGACAATTTGTAGATGGAGATGGGGATATTATAAATTTATATTTATTTCCGTTTGAAAACACCCCAAGTGATACAGAAACTGGACAAATTGATTTATATTACATAGAAATGCATGATTCTGATGATGTATTAATTAACCCAACTGTGCCAGCATGGCCACCAAATGTAAGCCAAAATAATTCAGATAGCACAACATTTGACTCATCAGACAATCAAATTAGCAATCCACAATTTTCAGATATTTTATTTAATCCAACTGGTACAACTTATAGCGTGTCTGGCTCCAATGTAATAACTCAAATTGCGCCAGATTGGTACGTACTAACCAATGGTACGGGCACATTTACCGTTAATCAGATATCAATTACATCAACAACAATACCTACGTCCCCATCTTATGCATTGCAATTTACGGCGTTAAGCGTAACAGATTGTAAGATTTTTCAAAGATTTTTAAATTCGCCAAGATTGTTTGCAAATGGGTTTGTTTCAGCAAGCATTACTTGCGCATCTCAAGATGCTTTGCAACATAATTTGCAACTTGATTATATACCATCTACTGGTGATTCTTATCCGCTAGTAAGCATAACAACCACTTCAGATAATCAATTTAATCAATTTATTGGCAATGCTCAAATCGATGGCGTAATAAATTCAGACAGCCCATCATCTGGTTATGTTGATATATCTTTGTCAATACCAGTTGGGGCATTAGTGCAAATTACATCCGTTCAATTTTTAAGCGCTGAAAATCAATTATCATTGATAGACTATATTCAAGAATCTGAATCAAGATATACAGACCATTCATTTCATTATTACAAACCATTATTAACAAGCAAATCGGAACATAATGCTTTAGTTGGTTGGGATTTTCCAAAAAATCCAGCGCAATTTGGAGAGTCTATATCGACAACAACTGGTTCTAATTTTTATGTTTGGGATAAAACAATATGCTTTCAATCCGCAAATAGCACAGTTAGCTTTGCTCGCAGTACCGATACACTTGGTTTAAAAAGCACAATGGCATTAAGTGGGCAAATAGCTTTGGTTCAATACATTCCTGCAGAAATTGCAAGGGAAATGTTATATAAAAATCAATGCGTACAATTAATGGGTAAGTCAGTAGGGGGCGCCGTTACTGCGCAAGTTAATTTATATTGGACTACTGATGCAACAGTACCAACACTACCAAATTCCTTAATTGTTAGCGTAGGAACCGATGGCACGCCAACAGTTGGAAGCGGTGGCGCTAACGGAACATGGACAAAAGTTAAAAATAATCAAACAAATTTAACAACAATTGCATTATCAACAGCCGAAACCGTCTATAATATTACTGGATATGATACATATACAACGTCCGCGTCAACAACAGCAACATTTTTGGCAATTGTTGTATCAACAGCAACAACATCAAACGGATTAGACATTAGATACATTAATTTGGTTCAGGGTAATTCACCCTGTCCGCCATCCCAACTTACCAAATTAGAAACATTATCGTTATGTCAGCAAGAATTTTACAAAACATACAATCAAGGTGTTGCAATTGGCGCAAGCACAGACACAAATAGTTTTTTTTCTAGGCAACAAGCCGTGAGAAATTCAAGTAGTCCATCCGATGCAGGTTTAAGATCTTTTAGTTTTGAGATAAATTATCCATCACAAAGGGACACACCAATAATTACTATATATAATCCCACGTCTGGGGCATCAAATAATATAAAAATACTTGGTTTAAAAAATGGCGCGTCTCCATCATTGGCATCTGGAAATAATCCATCATCAATATCATTTTCGTCAAATTACAATACAATAATTGGCAAAAATAAAACTTTTTGCAGGGCAACATCAAACACAACTGAACTTGCAATTTTTAATGAATTAATACAAGACGTTGAAGTTTTTGTCCAGTGTCATTTTACAGCTGATAGCAGGCTTGGCGTTGTATAACATAATTTATAAGGGGCAATAAAATGGCTGGAATATATTTATATAATGACGTATCTGGAAAAAATACTTTTGCACTAGATTCAAATCCAATAAAAATTTATAGGATTGAACTTGATGCAAATAGTGCAGATGGTTTTACGTTGCTAGATACTACATTCGGATTTTCAAAATATTTTTGTTTATTTGCGATTCAGCCTGGCTCTAATGTCTTTGTGACTTATGATGGGACAACTGCAACAGTGCCAACAAATTCTTTTACCCAAACAACTGGCGAACTTAATCCAGCGTGTAGAATATTAGACGCAAGCACACCTATTGGTGTAGTGACTCCAGATGCGTCAAATGCATATATAACGGTATCTGTTTGGGGGTACGAATGAGCGGAATAAATGGTCAATTTTCACCACTACAAAAAAATAATCCCATTCTTAAACCGCCATACACGCAAAATGATAATAATAGGTCTCATCCAACTGTTAACGATTTTGCGATAATGACAGAAGGTGGCTCATTTATTTTAAACGAATCGGGCGATTTTTTAACAACTGAGTAGGGGTAAAAAATGCCACAAGTTAAAATATCTGGATTGCCAACTGGAGAGCCAAAAGGTACTGATATAACCCCAGCAACAGATACGCAAGATTTATCCGAAGCGCCATCTGGCACAACTAAAAAATATACAAGATGGTCGGAATTTAATTTTTATATGTATGCTCAGGGGTTTGACCCAAAAGAATCCGTGTTAAATGCTACCGACGTTAACCTTGTGGCCAATTATGTTAATGGCGTCAGTGGTGTAGGTGCAACTTTAACAAATAATGATACGCAATTACCAATAAAAATTGATGGCGATTTTTTAGAAAATGGCGACAGAGTATTAATAAAAAATCAAACAACAAAGCTTGAAAATGGAATTTATACAGTAACTGACAAAGGTAGCGCATCTACAAATTGGGTATTAACAAGGTCAACTGATTATAATACACCGTCCGATATATCATCTTACGATGTTGTTTTATGCATTAATGGCGCGACAAATGCAGGAAAAGCATTTAGACAAACGCAAAATAATGTTACAATTGGCGTAAGTGATATAAATTTTATACAATTATCTGTTGATAGCGCTGATTTTAATTGGATATCAACGGCAGAAACAAATGTACAAATGATGCCAAATAATGGATACATTGTAACATCTGCAACATTATGTACAATGTTATTGCCAACATCCGCAAAAATTGGCGATGAGATATCAATTATAGGCGCAGGATCTGGATTATTTAAAATTTCACAAACATCTAATCAAAAAATTAACATGGGCAATGTATCAACAACAACTGGCGTAACTGGGCAATTATTGTCTACATTGCAAAATGATGTTATAAATTTAATTTGTATTGATGAAAATAGTTTTGTTTTTAATGTATTTACTGGGTCTCAAGGGACGTTTGATTTATTGTAAGGCAAAAAAATGAAAAATAATGCAATAAACGCAAATCAATTAACGCCATTAACTCCATCAAGCGGTGGAAGTGGATTATCGTCCTACACAATAAATAATTTAATTGCATCTGGCACAACAAGCACTGGAAATTACCAGCAAATTTCAAACGGCGCATCTGGAACATTGTTGCAAAGCACTGGCTTATCAAGTTTGCCATCTTACACAACAGCAACATACCCATCTACAGCAACAACAAACGGAATACTATACGCATCCGCTACAAACGTATACAGTCAATTAATCATGTCTGCAAACGGCGTATTAATTACATCTGGTACATCTGTGCCATCAATATCGTCAACATTGCCTATTGCAGTACAATTAAATATAACATCAACAGGTACAATAACAACGGGCGCGTGGAATGGATCTACAATTAACGTTCAATTCGGTGGAACTGGGTTATCAAGCTTTACACCAAACAATATGTTATTTTCTGGAACAACTAATACTGGTAACTTTCAAACATTGGCAGGGGGCGCATCTGGTACATTATTGCAAAGCACAGGAGCAACAACGTTACCAGCTTACACATCTGCAACATATCCGTCAACAACAACAATTAACAGGATATTATATTCGTCAAGCGCAAATACAGTATCCGAAATACCAACTGCAAATAATGGGGTATTAATTACAGATTCATTGGGAGCGCCATCAATATCCACATCTTTGCCAGTTTTATTTAATTCTGAAAACGTGTCAATTTTAACAGCCGATTATACAGTATTGGATACAGACAACGGAAAAACATTTTGCTATTTTGGCACAACATCAATTGTCATTACAATTCCAAATCAATCAACAACAACATTAACACAAGGTTATAATTTTAACCTAATTAATTACGGGACTGGAGATATACGCATAGAGCGCATGAATTCAGATATTTTGCTAAATGCCAATCAAATAATTGGTCAAGGCGATGAGGCAAAATTAATATTAATTACTGCAGGCACGCCTAACACATATATTGTTACTGGGGGCACTCAAATATTACCAGTAACGTACAATTGGTATTTGCCAACTGGCTCTAACGCAAGTTTTGTAATATGCGGATTAATACCATGCCAAACAACATTTATACAGGCTTATTTTAAAACTAATAGCGGTACAATTAATGGTCAATTAACAATTAATGGGTCTAACATTGTTGGCGCGTTAAGTATGTCAACAACCCAAAATTATGCATCATTAACATCGCCAAATATAGCTTATACTGGCGGTATTTTGGGCATAACGACCTCGGCAAATGCGGCCGCAACTAACATACATGTTGCAATTACTGGATACCAAAGGACATACCTATCATGATATCATTACAACCTCCATTTAGATCGTCAGGCTTGTCATTTTGGTACAGCGCAAGCGATGTTAATGGGACAAATTTACAGCCCTCAAATGGCGATCAAATAGCAACGTGGACTAATTTATTTAATAATAACGTTTTAAACGCGACAAACGGCACCCCAGCAAATAGGCCTACTTTTGTTTCAAATGCATCAAATGGATATCCGTCGTTAAATTTTAACGGAACAACACAAACATTAAGCATACCTAACTCAGCATCAATACAGATTACAAGCCAGTTTTGTTTTTTTGCAAGTATTCAGTTAAATAATTTACTATCTGCAAATCAAACTATATATTCAAAAGGTACAACCGCCTCACCTACATCAATAGTTCAAGTTTCTCGTTCTGCCATTGGTCAAGTTAGCTTTTGGAATGGCTCTGCTTGGATTGATTCGCCTACAAATTTTTCAAAAACTGGGTCTGAATGTGTTGTAATTGCAATAAATTGGACTGGGTCAATATATGCATTTTATGGCAATGGCGTAAATTTAGGAATTGTTGCAAACTCAACAGCAATAACGGCAAACGCAGAAACGGCCGTTATTGGCGCTCAAGGAAATACATTGCTGTCAAACAAATTAGATGGCCAAATACTTGATATGGCATTGTTTAGGCGATTTGTAAGTGCTCAAGAATTTACCGATATTTACAGATTTTTTGCATATAGGGCAGGATTAAAGTCAATTTAATATAAATATCTTGACAATTTTAAAATTTAAGCTTATTGTTAATTATACATATTGCATTATAATTAATACGGACATTAAAAAATGAAAAGAGAATCCAAAATTTTATCAATAAAATTATTTGTTTTTCTTGTTTCAATTATTTATTTTTTGTCTTTTCAGGTTCATTCAAAAAACGGCGTTTACTTTTTAAAAAAAGGTACAATAATGCCATTGCACAAAAGTTATTATATAGTATCAACACCAATTGTTGCAATACTTAATAATAACAAAACAATTACAATACCTGCTGGGTTTAAGACGGATTTAGCAAGTGTTCCGCGCGCTTTTTGGTCAATTTTTCCGCCAGATAGAGCTACATACATGTACCCAGCCATATTGCATGATTATCTTTATGAGACAGATTTACTAAAATCAAGAAAACAATCAGATCTTGTATTTTATGACGCCTTAAGAAATCAAGGCGCATCTAAAAAATCGGCTTATACAATGTATATTGTTGTAAGGCTATTTGGTTTTTTTCATTACAAAAAGGTTAAAAAAAAATGAAAGAGTTCGAAAAATTAATAGATGTAATAAAAAAACATGAAGGATTTTCCTCCCATGCTTACGAAGATTCGCTCGGATACCTTACAATTGGTTACGGAAGGTGCGTAGATAAAAAAATAAGAACAAAAGGATTAACAGTTAAAGAAGCGGAATTTTTGTTGTTTAACGATATAATGGAACGTGAAGAATTGGCAAAACAATTTAATTTTTTTAATGATTTAGATAAAGTAAGAAAAGAAGTAATTATAGAAATGATTTTTAATATTGGATATAACGGGTTTAAAGGTTTTGTAAATACAATAAAATTAATTGAAAAAAAGAAATACGTAGAAGCAAGCAAAGAATTACTTAATTCAGAATGGGCAAGAAAAGTAAAAGAAATAAGGGCTAACAATGTCGCATATAGATTGGCTTACGGAGCATATCCTTGACAAATATTGTAAAAATAAAAAACTCATTATGCAAAGAAGATAAAATACTTGTTGATATTTTTAAATACATAAGAATGCATAAAGATTTAAAATATTGCTCTTTTCACGTACCAAATGAAGGAAAAAGAACAATCCAATCAACTGTAAATTTATTAAGAAAAGGAATGCTAAAAGGCGTATCAGACATATTTATCATGAAACCAAACAAGACTTATTGCGGACTTATTATAGAGCTAAAAACAATGGTTGGCAAAGTATCCGAAGAGCAACAATTTTTTATTGACAGAATGAATGAAAACGGATATTACGCAAAAGTGTGCTATGGCTTTAACGATGCCATAGACACTATAGATAATTATTTAAAAGACGAAATATAATTTTTTAACCAATTATACGCCTCCATAATTTTAAATGGTATTACGTTTATTGAAAAAATTAACAAACCAAGTATTCCGTAAGCCGTAAATTCAGCAAATTTTAAAAATATTAAAATAAATAATTGAAAAAAAGTTATATCCATTTTCTATCCCTATAGTCTTCGGTTAAATTAAAAATTATTGTTTTATCATTTAAATAAACAAAAAATAAAAACAAAGAAACGCACGTACATACAAAATAAATATATAAAAATTGCCAAATATTTAAGTTTAATAAATTATACTTACTTAAAAAATTATAGCAAAATATAAAATATAAAAAAGTTTCGTGCCCGTTATATATGCCAATAATTCCTTTTATTATTGGTTTCATTGTAGCATAAAAAAACATCATTATGTAATACTGAAATATGTTTTGATTCATTAATAAAGTCCTTATACAAAAATTATGTCGTCTAAATTATTAACTTCTAAATCAATTAAATCTTTGTATTTTTTTGGAAATATTGATTTATAAAATATGGCTCCGTATAATTTTGCTTCATTTAAATTTGAGCCTTCTAAATTTGCTCTAATTAATCTTGAATCAAATAAAATTGCGTTAGATAAATTTGCATTTTGTAAATTTGCTTTATCTAAATTTGATTGGCTTAAATTTGATTTGTGTAGATGTGCCCTTTGTAAATTTGAATTATATAAAATTGCACGTTTTAATTTTGCTTCTTCTAAATTTGCACATTCTAAATTTGAATTATGTAAATTTGCGTAATATAAATTAATTCTTTCTAAATTTGCTCGAGTTAAATTTGCTTTTTTTAAATCTGATTGAATTAAATTTGCGCATTTTAAATTTGCGTCCTTTAAAGTTGATTTACTTAAATTTGTTTTCCATAAGCTTGAATTTTCTAAGTTTGCGCCAGTTAAGTCTGAAAAACGTAAATTTGCTTCATTTAAATCTGCGTTTTCTAAATTTGCGCCAATTAAAGTTGAACGTGATAAATTTGCGTCGCTTAAATGCGCCTTTTCTAAATGCGCGTTTTCTAAGTTCGATTGAGACAAATACGCATGGCTTAAATATGCATTTTTTAAATTTGAATTTTGTAAATTTGCTTTAAACAAATTTGAATAACTCAAATTTGCACTTTCTAAATTTGCGCTTTGTAAATTTACATAATTTAAATCTGAATATTCTAAATTTACTTCTTCTAAATTTGCGCCCTCTAAATTTGATTTACATAAATTTGATTCATATAAATTTGCATTTTCTAAATTTGCGCCAGTTAAATTTGCTAAAAATAAATTTATTTCTGCTAAATCTGCATTTTGTAAATTTGCATTTTTTAAATTTGCCCCAGATAAATCCGAAAGAAACAAAATTGCATTCTTTATATTTGCGTTGGATAAATCCGAATCATTTAAATCGCATCCAGATAAATTTAACCCAGATAAATTTAAACCAGATAAATTTAAACCAGATAAATTTTGGCATGCAATCTCTTTTTTGTTATATTCTTTACCGTTAATTGTAATCATTTTTTAACTCCTTTTTTATTTTAATAAATTTTTAACGCACATATGTTTTTTGCAAAAATATTGAATTTTTTTTAATCTTAATTCATTTTTGTAAAACTTATACATGTAATGCTCAATTATTGTTTTTAATACGTAAAAAGCTGAAATCCATAACATTAATATTATTAATAAGTCCATTTATTTATTCCTTTTTAGTTAAAATTTAAATTTATCATCTATTTTTAAAGCTCCGTTTGTGTATTTTTCAATAATTATTTGATATTTTAAAGGTATTTCTCCTTTTTTTTTCCACATTTGCACGGTGTTAACATGTACGTTTAAATTTCGAGCAAAAGATGAAAACGTACCAAAATAATTTTTAATATCATTTATTGTCATATCTATAGTCTCCTATTTTTTATTTTGTGTTGCATTATAATGTAACTTATAATAACATTAATGTCAACATTATTATTATTTATTTTTAAAATAATATATAATTTATTTATATATTTTTGTTGACATATATGTTTTCAATTGCTAAAATTATAAAAACAAAATAAGGGGATAAAATGGAAATTTTAAATATGTCTTTTGATGATTACTTGTCTTATGATGCGATATCTAGGAGTGATTTAAACCTTGTTGAAAAAAGCCCTGAGCACTACATAAGAAAATCAGAAATATACAAATCTACGCGCTCTATGGATGTTGGGACGATGTTTCATTCTTTTTTACTGGAACCAGATGTTTTTTTTGAAAAATCATGCATACTTGAAAAAAATTTAGATTCGAGAAAAAAAGAAGATAGAGCTTTAAAAATTATAAATGAGTTAGAAGGAAAAAAAATAATACAAAAAAAAGATTTTGAACTGTTAAAAAAAATGCATGAGGGAGTAAAACGCAACAGAATGGCGTCAAAATTAATTTGCGGCGGATTGTCAGAAATGACGTTAATTGGAAAAGACAAAAATACTGGATTAAAAATAAAATGCAGGCCAGATTACATGATAGATGTTGATAAAAGTAAAGCAATTATATTGGATATTAAAACAACTCAATCAGCTAGGGATGTTGATTTTATGCGGTCAATGTACGCTTACAATTACCACATACAACAACACATGATTACATCGTTGCTTTTGCAAAAATACGAGCAGGTTGATTTTTATTTTATAGTGTGCGAAAAAGAGTCATTATACTCTTGCGTAGTTTACAATTTATCAGATGACATAATGAGATTTGCTGAAACCAAATATAATAATCTAATGGCTAAAATAAAACAATGCAAGGAGGATGGCGTATACAATGGGTATGAAAACAAGACGTTAACATTAACACAATGGAGATAATAAAATGAAAATAGATTTTGAGAACAAAGATGATGTAATAGGGTTAAAAAAATATATACTTGAAAATAATAAAGGGATACCTGCTCATGAAGCCAATTCATATTTTGAAATTATAAAAAGGACTGGCCTTAATCCATACAACAAAGAAATAATATTACAAGCGTACGGCAGTAGATACAACGCAATTATTACTCGTGATGGATATAGGCAGGCGTCTCAACAGCACCCACAATATGATTCGCATTATGTTGCATCTGTATATGCCAACGATGATTTTTTTGTTGAAAATGGCAAAGTTAATCACAGATATCAATTTGACAATAGGGGTGAGTTACTTGGGGCTTACTGTATAGCCAGAAGAAAAAATTCAAAACATGATTTTTTGTCAATGGTTTACATGTCTGAATACAACACAAAGGCAAATTTGTGGGCGTCAAAAAAAGACACCATGATTAAAAAAGTAGCTGAAGCGCAGGGTTTAAGGCAGGCATTTCAAGATATGTTTGTTGCGACATACGACGAAGCTGAAATGCTTAAAGATGACTTAGAAAATGATGTTATTGACGACAAAAAAATATCAATAGATTTAGCTGAAGAGGAAAAAGAAAAAGGATCAAAGGATAGCATAATTAAATTAATTGGAGAAAAAATAAAAGAAGTAAGTGTATTGGATAAAGAGTTTGATTTGCAAAAAGTACTTGATTATTTTTCATGCGAAATTATATCTGATTTGCAACTTATGGATTTGGAAAGATTAAACACAATGTTAGAATCTAAAATAAAAAAAATAAAAAACACGGAGGTCTAAAATGGAGCCAATATTAATAGATTCGTTATTAATGGATTCTTTAAATTCAAAAAATTTAGATGAATTATTAAAAATAAAATGTTCTTTAATTTCATTTGATGAAAGAATTGATTTTGAAATTGAAGAAAAAATAAGAATTCAAAAATCAGAATTTGACTGTGTGTTTAATGCGCGTCTTAAATATTTAAAAGAAAAAGACAAAAATTTTGATTTGCAAAAACTTCTTGATTATTTTTCTTGCACGGATGTAAATGATTTAACCGTTTCACAATATGAAAAATTAACTAAAATTTTAAGTATTAAAGTTATACATCATAAATTTAAAGTAAGAAATGAAAATTTTGATTTTATGAGGATGTTTGATTATTTTATTTGCGAAATTATGCTTTTTTTAAATTCTAAAGAATTAGATATAATTGGACAATTAATGTTTTTTAAGTTTGATAATTTTTATAAAAAAACAAAAAAGGAATTTTAAAATGTCATTAATAGGGATTGAGTTACCAGATTTGGAAGATTATTTTTACACAAAATGGGAGCAATCATATTTGCCTGATGAGCTTTCTCACCTTGAGGGATATTCAGTTTTACCATCAGATTTTGATGAAGATGCTATTAGGGATTTTTATCTAGAGCTTGATAGGGATGATATGGCAATATAATTTAAATAACTAAATAATAGCCCCGTTAATTGGGGCTTTTTTTTAATATATTTATAACAAAATTGTTGACATGTTTGTTATTTTGCAGTAAGATATATTTAACTTAACAACAAAAGGAAGTGAAAAATGAGAAGCGTAAATAAAGTCTTTTTAATTGGTTGTGTTGGCGGAGATGCACGGGAAGCAAAAACAGGTACTGGTATGTCTGTTTTTAACTTTTCACTTGCAACAAATAAAAAGACGAAAGACAAAGAAAAAACAAACTGGCATCAATGCGTATGTTTTGACAAGATAGCAGATTCTGTCGGTAAGTTTATTAAGAAAGGAGCTTATTTACACATAGAGGGAGAAATTGATTATTCAGAGTATGAGAAAGATGGTGAGAGAAAGTTTTCTACAAAGATATTGTGCTCAAACATAACCGTTTTAAAGTTTGTAAACGAAGTTGAGTCAGGTTCTGATGAAAAATCAGCTGATTACGAAAAAGCTAAAAACGAATTTACAGGCGACGAATTGCCATTTTAAAAAGGTAAAAATATGAACATAAAAGAGGCTTTATATTTTTTTGGAACCCAGTCCGAGATAGCTAGGCAACTGGGTTTGACTAGGCAATACGTTAGCAAGTGGGTTGTTGATGGCGAAATACCCATTGTTTGGCAATACGCATTGGAAAATCTAACGAGTGGAAAGCTCATTATTTCTGATCAAAATAAGTGGGGGTTTTCGTCAATACGCCTTAAAAAATTACATGAATCAATGAAGGAAAAAATAAAGTGTGAAATTGATAATCAGGAAAAATTAAAAATTAAACTTAATAAAAAATTAGAAAAGTTTGAAAGTGTTATTAACGAAAAAACTCAAAAATTAATTGAAATTAAACAAAAATTAGAAAAATTAGAAAAATTTAAAAAAGACCTTCTCTTAAATTTAAAATCATTAAAAGATAACGATTATAATATTGATTAGATTGTAAGTATAATATATTATCCAAAATGAGTTAAATTAAATCACGGAGAATATAATGCCAGACAATCTAGTATCACCATCAAAAAAAGTAGATTTTTACAGGAATTATTATTTTTTTGATGGTAAAAATGTAAAAAATGGTCGAGTTATGAGCGTTTTTGATTTTACGCAATCGAGAGAATTCTATCTAGGCGCTGGACATAAAGCAAAAATATTAAACAGCGACTATCTTGTAGGCATCGAAAACGAAAACGCAAATTATCCAAAAATGTACAATGTTAATTCACACGATGGATATTATGCGGTAAAGGAATCCGATTTATTTGATGAATTCACAGATTGCGTAATGTCAAAAATAACGAAAACTGAAGAATTTTTAACTTATCTTAGGGAGTTATTAACTAAATAAAAAACTCCGCAAGTGTAAAAGGAATTAAACCAC
>JACCDR011595799.1_pt1 | contig 33174 bp, 20 predicted proteins | sample 7446431 | NCBI WGS metagenome assembly JACCDR01 (sample SAMN15323443, study PRJNA562643) | freshwater metagenome | isolation source: river surface water | place: USA:Blue River Watershed | collected 2017-08-17
AGTTCGTCGGAGAAAGGCAGGAGCGTCATGCCCACCGGTAAAATCAAGCAAATCAGCACGATGCTTCGGTAAAGTGGCTCGAAAGGTAAGGTATAATAAAGCGTTAGCCCCATCGCCAAGCCCAAGGCATAGCGTACCAACAGCACTTTGGCTACTTTCTGAAACACTTCTTTGCTCATGGCCAGGTTGAGATAAATACCCATAATCAACAAAACTAGCACTTTGTTGCCTTTGGCCATAATGTCAATAATATCGACCAATAAGGTAGGCATCGGAAAGTGGGATAAATTGACAAACAAGCCCAAGAGCATTGCTTGAAAAGGCAAAAGGGTAAATATTTTGAAAAAAGCTTTTTTGAGTTTTACCCGCTTACGCTCGCCTGCGTCTTCGCTTCCAGCCGCAAAAATCACCCCAGTACCATAAACCATACAAAATACTACTATCGAATTGCCCACGTCAAACAAAGCGGCGTAAACCATGCCTGCACTGCCCCAAATGCCTTCGATAAGCGGAAAGGCAAACAAGCCTAGGTTGAAGCCTCCGCAACTCATCGTGAGCAAACCTCGTATTTTTTTGGGTAAATCCTTGAAAAGATACGTGCCTATGAGCATCGAAATGGCACTAAAAATGATATAAATGAGTGGAAGCAGCAACAAGTTGAGTTGGATATGCACCCGCATCACTGTCACAAACACTAAGCTAGGAAATGTAGTATGTACCAACAGTTTAGTGATAATTTTGCCTTCGTTTTCCGTAACAATATTTTTGCTTTTCAGGAAATAGCCCAAAGAAATGATAGAAAGAGCGGTAATAAAAACAGCGTTGGTTTGATTCATAATGCTAGTTGATTGGATAGTGTTTCACCCGAAAGGCGATATAAGGTAGAAAGCATTCTACCCTGCAAAGTTACTTTTAACATACGAATGATAAAACCTTATTTTAAATTCATTAATTTTGCGACAGTATTTACATTCATAACTCAATCATAACAATTAGGAATGGGCAAGAAAGTTTTAATCATTGGTGCAGGAGGGGTAGGCAATGTGGTTGCGAAAAAATGTGCCATGAATCCCGAGGTGTTTTCGGAGGTCGTGTTGGCCAGCCGTACCAAGAGAAAATGCGATGCTATCGCAGAAGAATGTGCTAAAATTGGTTTACCAACTCCCGTACAAACCGCACAAGTAGATGCCGACAATGTACCTGCATTGGTAGCACTTATCAACGAGGTAAAGCCTTGGATGATTATCAATGTGGCACTGCCTTATCAAGACTTAACCATCATGGATGCGTGTCTTGAAACAGGGGTGCATTACATGGATACCGCCAATTATGAGCCTAAAGATGTAGCCAAATTTGAATATTCTTGGCAATGGGCTTACAAGGAGCGTTTCGAGCAGGCTGGTTTGATGGCTCTGTTGGGCTGTGGCTTCGACCCTGGCGTTACGCAGGTTTATACGGCTTATGCCAACAAACATCATTTCGACGAAATGCACTACCTCGATATTATCGACTGTAATGCTGGCGACCACGGAAAAGCCTTTGCAACGAATTTTAACCCTGAAATTAATATTCGTGAAATTACACAGAATGGTCGTTATTGGGAAAATGGCGCATGGGTAGAAATCCCAGCGATGTCTATTCATAAACCCATTGATTACCCGGGTATTGGCCCTAAAGAATCGTATGTATTGTACCACGAAGAATTAGAATCGTTGGTGAAAAACTTCCCAACCTTGAAACGTGCAAGATTCTGGATGACATTTGGGCAACAGTACATTACACACTTGAATGTGCTTCAAAATGTAGGGATGACTTCAATCGAACCTATCAAGTTTCAAGGAATGGACATTGTTCCATTGGAATTTTTGAAAGCGGTATTGCCAGAACCAGGTACTTTGGGCGAAAACTATACAGGCGAAACTTCTATCGGTTGCCAAATCAAAGGTATCAAAGACGGAGAAGAAAAAACGTATTATGTATGGAATAACTGCAAGCACCAAGATTGCTGGAAAGAAGTGCAAGCACAAGGCGTAAGTTATACCACTGGTGTACCAGCTATGCTTGGAGCAATGATGATGATTACAGGCGAATGGTTTAAACCCGGCGTTTGGAACTGCGAAGAGATGAACCCAGACCCATTCATGGCGATGCTCAACGTGCATGGCTTGCCTTGGAACGAGCTTGTAAACGTAGCTTTACCACATGAATATTAGGAGTTAAAGGTTGTTTTCATAAAAAAAGCTATCAGCAAATAGCTGATAGCTTTAACGAATCCGTAATAAATCCAACTAATACATTATTGAGCGAATTGTGAGTTAAGTTTTTTATCAGGTATTATATTGTATCAAAGCTAAATGTAAATACCTGAAAAATAACATTTTAGGCTCACAACTCAGCACTTATACTCAACACGCATCTCTGCTAAGATGAGCGATAAGCCATTTCATAAGGCGATTTGGCGTGTGGCCCCAAAAATACCCTTGCATAAATACGCATAATAGCCAAGCCATCGACAATAAAACTCAAGGCGGTAAATGATGCCAAAATGATTTGGTCTTCATGAATATGCGTAAAAATCAAATCTTCTCCGACAAATGTTGGCGTGATAGGAAACCCCGAAACGCCTAAACAAGCCACCAAAAATACAAATGCCAAGGTTCTATGCTTATGTACGTGTCCGTGAAAACGGTTCAAGTCTATGTTGTGTTCGAGTTTTTTCAAACGATTCAAACATACAAAACCTAGGATTCCTGCTACCACAATACCGCTCAAATACAATACGACGTGGTCGTAAGTAAAGTGTTCGTTGAACGAGATAGATAAAGCTACCCAAAAGTGGTTCATGATTACCATAACCCAACTCATTTGTGTTTTTCTTCGTTCGGTAAATGATTTTAAAACCATTAATAAACCTAAAAACGAAAATAAAATAGGTAAAAACACCTGTAAGCCTACGGGCATGGCATCTCTGGCAAAAAGACTGATAATACCCAATACGTAGCTTATGACAAAGAATATCACAATGCGGTTGAGGGTTAAGAAGTTCAGTTTTGTACCAATGAATTTCAATGGATTCCAAAGGTATTGATACATGAAGCCATCTAAATTCCACTCATTTAAGCATAATATATAAAACGTATAAGCTATTTTTTGTGGAAAAGAATCTTCTACTGAACGCTTACGAGGCGTAAAATTGTAAAATTGCTCCCTGATTAAATAACTCACCACCGATGGCGATACCAACAATTGATAGGTACGTAAAAAAGCATTCCCTGCAAAATGGAACAAGGCGAGGTTTTCCCAACCCAAGGCTACTTCTATAAAAATAAGTCCAATCTGCGAAATAGAAGCATAAGCGATTTGGCTCTTAACCGACGACTGCACCCTTGCAATACCTGTACTCACAAGGCTCGAAACCAAGCCCATCAAACCAATCAGTATGCGTACCGACAACTGATGTTCCCAGAAAGGGAAGGTTCGGAGTAAAATAAATACGCCTAAATGTACCGATAACGAGCCGTAAAAAATAGCAGATGAAGGCGTTGGTCCTTCCATTGCCCTAGGAAGCCAAGACGAAAATGGCAATTGAGCCGATTTGGCTGCCGCCGAAATCAAAAACATCAGCGAAATAAATACCCCTATTACGCTATGCGTTTGCAAATGCTCGTGTACCAACTCGAAGTTGTTGAGTTTGAGAAAAGTAATATTTTCATGCCATAAATGGTGACTCGCCCACATGGCCAAAATAATGCCTACATCGGCAATACGATAAATGGAAAAAACCTTAACTGCATTTTTTACAGGAATATAACGCTCTCTGTAAAAAGCAATGAGTAGAAATGAGGAGATACCCAAAATTTCCCAGCCAATAAAAAGGGTTTCTAAATTTCCTGCGAAAATGGCAATGTTATACCCTACATAGAAAAACCATATCGTATTGAAAAAACGCTTATAACCACTTTCTCGGTGTAAATAATACCGACTGTATAGCGTCACGAGAAAGGTCATCAACGAGCCTACCAATAGGTACGTTGCCGTAATTCTATCGAAAAAAATATCGACAAAAAACTCATATCCAAGGGTTTTGAAAATGACAATATCTTTTACATTCAAAACCGACGGACCATCCCATAACCAATATCCAACAAAAGCCAACGAAACCAACAAATGAAAGCCCACAAGGCTGAATGTAATACCAGAAAGCAAACGCTCTCGCTTGTCGGGTATGCCCAAGCTTATGAAAAAGCCTAACAGGGGGAATACGACAAAAAAATTGATAAGTGAATCCATAATAGTTATAAGTGTACCTTTTGACAAGGTATGTATTCAATTGTTTTATTATCCCGAATCATTGTATCAAACAACGCATCGAATGGCACTAAATACCGTTCTGTTTTGTCTGAAAATAGCGTATGAAAACTTGTTCAAGGTTTTATTGAACAAGGTAAACTGGAAAGTTTTCTTGCGAACTTTCTAACAAACGCATTACATCTGTTACGACTTCAAGCTTTTGCGTAAGGGGCTGATAAGGGACAAATGCCTCATCTTTCAACAATGACAACGCCTTTGTTTCTGGATGAATCACCACCAAATTGACCCACTCGTTGGCAAACCATTCATACGTACTGGCATCTCTTTGAATCACATCTAGCACTACTTCGCTGAAATGTTCTACAATAATCAGAATGCGTACAGGGTCGTGTATTTCAATCATCTGGCTAGGTAAGCCGGGCCGTAAATCACCGTCAATACCATTGGCTACACCAATAAGCCCCATCACGTTGTGAGGCAATTTTGTGCCTGCACCAAGTTTTTGGTTGTCAACCCTTGAAAAATAGTATTCTAAATTGATACCTCCACACACCGGAGCTGCCGCTTTCAAAATACTAAATAGGGCATTACCTTGTGGGTCAATATTGTAATCATACGAATTGAGAAATGAACGACGGTCGAGGAATACGCCTTTCGACAAGGCTCTTCTTCCTACAATACACAAGGCATTGGTGGCGTGGTTCAGTTCTGGACGAGGCTCAAACAACGATACTGAGCGTTGACGAATCAACTCATGAATTTGGGCTGGCGACTGAGTCGTATCAATCGACATAAATCTGCGAGAACGCTCTTTGGCATTGAGGTCGAGGGCTTTTTCCATCGCTGCCATGTTTTGCTGATGCAAGGCCCAATTTTCTGCCGAAAGAAGGTCTTCGTCGAAAAACACTACATCGTCTCGGGTGGTATCGTGCAAACCGCCCAAGAATTGCGTTGTATCAGGAATATCAATGCCTTTGGTACGCAAAATTGCCCTTACTTCTGGATTGTTCGCCATCGAGGCCACCACTCTTGCATTAACCGAGCCGGCTCTACCGCTACAAGCACCGCAATCGTAAGCGGCATAATGGGGGTTGTTTACGCTACTAGAACCATGCCCAATGGCATAGACCAAGGGAGCAAAGTCTTTCACCAAGCCAATACTATTGAGCAAGCCTTGTACTCGTTGTACTTTTTCTTCTAAATTAAAGCCAATTTGAAGGCCATTTTCTTGCTGCTTGAGGGCTTCAAAATCAACCGTTAGTTTAGAAAATTTGTCCATGTGCTTTAGCGAGGAGGCGGTTGCAGGGCTCATCGAAGGACGTAAAATATTGATAAAAAGTTTGAAAGCCGACCAAAAGCCCAAGGTTTGAGAAATCAACCAACCGCCATAAAAGGTATGCGAATGCTTGGTAAAGTGTGCGTCTTTTGGGCGTTTGGCGGTAGAACCTAGTTCTTTGACCAAAAATTTAGGCTTGACTGGTGCCGGACAAACTTTTGTATAAAACTTTCCTTCTTCTGGTTGGTAGTAAAACTCTACGCCAAAGAAACCGGGTGTTCCGAAGGTTTCGCAATGGGGGTCGAGGGTTTCTAAATGCCTGCGAATAGAGCATTCTCGGTCGTCGATACAGAAAAGTGCTTGGAATGTCTTTTGCGTAATACTTGTACTTTGCCCTTTTTCCTGTTGCAAGCCTGCCAATACTTGGTCGTAGTACGTCCATTCAAAGGCTTCTTGCCATAAGCGTAGCACTTCGTGCAATTCTTTTTCCTTCACATCGGCAAAGAGTGCTATGGGTTCATGCCCAATTTTAGCTCCTAGCGGTGTCCAATTGCCTTTGAAATGGGCTTCAACGGCATCTATTTCCATGATAAGTTCTAGGTGAATGAGGTCTTGCAAACTCACCTGCTTGCTATCGAGGAGGGTTTCTGGACTGCTCTCAACCGTCGATACCATGCCCGACCAACCTTGGTGGGCAAATTGTTGGTCGTATAAATAATGCTCGAACAAGCCTTCTGTTCCGACCAATATTTTTAATAAACTTTCAATGGTTTGTGAGGAATCAAGAAGTAAATTTTTTCCTTTTTTACTTTTAAAGAAACTCACTAAACTCGATTGTTCCATCATACGCACTGCTTCGAGCAGGCCTTTGTTGCGCACAGGAAAGCTCCAAATAGAAATTCCTTGGTCAAGATAACTACACAAAAGCCTAAACAGACGAGGATGTACAATCGAATCGAGGTCGATATGATACGATTTTTTCCAATAAGAACGCACATATCCAATGCGTGGTAGGGCGTGTTCGTCGTAATGTTTGTGTAATAGTTTGTCTTTCCAAATGGCTAGGTTTGCTTCGCCTTTATGGTTGCGAATCACGTGTTCGAGGATGTCGGCTCGAACACGATTTTGGGCGTAAAGCGAGCGAAAATCCTCTAAACCCAAGGATACTTTGTAGCCAAATATTTCGGAAGCATGACGAATGGCTTCAAAAAATTTGAAATGCTGGAAAGCATGAAGTGTGTTGTGATGCACAAAGTCTTTGAGTGGCGCTTGTGCAGGTAAATAGTGCTTGATGTCGTGAAGCACGTGGTGTTCATCGAACAAGGCTTGTTGCATTTTCATTCTTTGTCTTTTACGCTACGGATGTATGTCAAAAAATCGGAATATGAGATTGTTGTAGGAGGCAAATGTATTTTGCCCACTTGTTCAATTTTCATCAACAAAAGTTGGAGGCATAATAAAACCTTATACTACAGCCTATTTTATCAACAAAATAAAATAGCCAGCATATAAGCTTTATGCCTAGTTTTCAAGATATTGTTTGTATGTGATATTGAAAATGGATAAGATTCCTATGCAAAAATGCCTAGGCTCATAGTCGGAAGTTTAGATAAAGCACACAAAGTTGTTTCGCAAAATGAAACAAAGACGTGGGAAACGGATGGGTGAAATTATTGACGGACGGCTGGAAAGTAGAAATAAAAAGCGAGGGATGTGTACAAAGAACCCAAGTAGCACGAAGGTTGTCGGGACTGTCTTCTTCTGATTCTTCGGATTCTTTGAGCGACTCTTCGCCATAAAAACCTTTGTGTATATCATTGTTGGCGTGTAGCCAAAACTTTTTGCTTGTAGTAGATCCACAGTTGTGAGGATTGTAGCCCAAGGCAACAATCTTCAAACTTGCGAAGAACACAATAAAAAGAATTTTGCAGTACTTTGCCATACAAAAGTTCATAACAAAAAGTAATATTTCTCACTTCGACCACAATGTATCATTTTAGTTTAATATTTTACTAAAAAAAGTACTAGAATTTTAACTTTTATATGGTTTTTCTGATAAAAATTTTATTTTATATTTATTTTAGCCTAATTTTTTAATCTATTTCTTTTCAAATGTAAGCAATAGTGTTTTTTGCTTTTCCTCTAAATTATACTTAGTTTCACTCAACATTTATACTACAACCAACCGTTTTACTTGCTTTATGGAATTTAATCATAAAAACCTCAAAAATACAACCAAGCTGATTTACTACAGTATTTCGGCTATCTTAGGTCTGTTTTTAATCCTACTTTCTGGAAACATCATCGACGACCTCGCCACTACTACTACTGCTCCTCAATTAGCAGATTACGAGCAGTCTAAAGCCCAAGTTTTGTTGCAGCAACAACAGAAAAAGGCAACTCAAAAACTTGAAAATCTACAAACACAACTGGCTACTTACCAAAAAACCATTGCGTTGGCTAAAAACAATTATAGCCATGAAAAAGAATCGTTTGAAAATTGGCTTGCTACCCGCAAAACCTTGGGCTTGCCTTCAAAAGATTTGGAAGTATTGTCGAGGGCAAAAAAACTGGATGAGTTTTATGCGGTAGAACAAGCTTGGCAGACCAAAGTAAGCGAAATTCAGCAACAGCAAGCACAAACCGAAAAGCAAATAGCCCTTATCGACGAGCAGCTTTTGGGTGTTGCAACCACTGCCGAAAGACAATACCAAGCAGCATTGACCCAATATGAATTACAGGTATTTTTGATTCGTTTACTTTTTGTTGCCCCTATTTTGGCGTTGGGAATTTATTTCTTTATCAGGTACCGTAAGCATCAGTTTTGGCCTTTGTTTATGGGCTTCACTTTCTTTTCTTTGTATGCTTTTTTCTTTGGGTTAGTGCCGTATTTGCCTAGTTATGGGGGCTATATTCGTTATTCGGTGGGCATTGCGTTGTCGATAGGGTTGGGCTATTATGCTATCAAAAAAATACAAAATTACATGACTGCCCAAGAAGCTGCCCTAAAAAATTCGAGCCAAGACAGAGCCAAAAAACTCAGCGTTTCATTAGCCGAACGTGCCTTAGAGCAGCACTTGTGTCCTTCTTGTGGTAAAGATTTTATCCTAAAAAAATGGGAAATGCCTCTTACTAATTTCAAAGATAGCGAACAGTTTAAGCTTGTGAGCAATTATTGTAGGCATTGTGGGCTGTCGTTGTTCAGCGATTGCCATACGTGCGGACATACCAATTTTGTGCATTTGCCTTACTGTGCGTCTTGTGGCACGACCATCAAAGACGACAAGTCGTAGCTGATTGCGGATTTTAGATTTCGGATAGCATAAAACTACGACCTTACCATTTTCAACCAAAAATCTAAAATCTGCAAGTAGAAGAGCCTATTTTTGTTTGGGTTGTTTTTTTTCTCGGGCTATCATTTCTTTTGGTTTCTTCTCCATTTTGATAGCATATCCCAGTAAATCTCTCAACACGACCGAAGCACACACCCCACCAAAAGCGGCTGGAATATAGGAAATGGTGCCGTAAGCCGATTTTTTGAAATTACTGCCATCGGTGAGCATCAATGAATCATCGTCGTGTTTTTCTAAAGAAAAAACCGCTTTGATACCCGAACGGATGCCCATTTTTCGTAGGCGTTTTCTTACCAAAGAAGCCAAATAGCATTGGCGTGTTTCAAACAAATCGGCGGTACGCAAAAGGGTAGGGTCCACCTTGCCACCAGCCCCCATCGAACTCACAATTTTCAAGCCTTTGTTGTATGCGGTGCTCAGAAGGGTAAGCTTGGGTGTAATAGAATCTATGCAATCCATTACATAGTCGAAATGATTTTCTGAAAGTAATTTTTCAGCTTCTTCGGGCGATAAAAACGAGCGGATGCTCGTAAGCTTCAAGTCGGGATTGATAGCCAAAAGGCGTTCGGCCATCAGGTCGGCTTTGGGTTCGCCATGAGTTGTTGCCAAAGCTGGCAATTGGCGGTTGCGGTTGGAGGGGTCCACCACGTCGCCATCAACAATGGTCATGCGTCCAACGCCTGCGCGTGCAATAAATTCGGCTGCAAAAGAGCCTACACCTCCCAAGCCCACGACCAACACGTGTGCCTGTTGTAGTTTTTGTATGCCTTCGTCGCCAACCAACAATTTGGTGCGACCAAGCCAAGCTAAATCTGTCATGGTAAAGGAGTAATGGAATTAGGTTGGATGACTGCTTTTTACCCAATACGCTTTCTTTTCTACGGGTAAAAATTCGACATCTACCATAAATTTAATGAATAACCTCTTTTATTTTATAGTCGGTTGTTCTATCAGAATTGAGCGTCATGAGTTCTCCGATAAAGCCAGCCAAAAACATTTGTGAACCCAGAATAATCGACACTAACGCCAAGTAAAACAAGGTATTATCGGTGATATTTCTGAAAGGAATATGCTGAGAAATACTATATACTTTTTCAACTATCAGCCACATAGTCGTAATAAGTCCGACCACAAAAAAGAAGATACCCCAGCCTCCAAAAAAGTGCATGGGTCGTTTGCCATATTTTTGTACAAAAGTGATAGAAAGCAAATCGAGCAAGCCGTACAAAAAGCGTTCGATACCAAACTTGGTTGAGCCGTATTTGCGGGCTTGGTGTTGTACAATTTTTTCACCAATGTTAGAGAAGCCATTCCAATGAGCTTGTACAGGAATGTAGCGGTGCATTTCGCCATACAAACGGATGGTTTTGATTACCTCTAATTTATAGGCTTTTAGTCCGCAGTTGTTGTCGTGCAGGTCGATGCCCGTTACCCAACGGATAGCCGCATTGTACAATTTGGTAGGAATGGTCTTGGTAAGGGGGTCGAAGCGTTTTTGTTTCCAGCCAGATACAAGGTCGTAGCCTTCTTTTGTAATCATGTTATACAAAGCAGGTATCTCGTCGGGGCTATCTTGCAAGTCGGCATCCATCGTTATGACCACATCGCCTTTGGCTTGTTCAAAGCCCACGTGCAATGCCGCCGATTTGCCATAATTTCTACTAAAAGAAACACCTCTAATATGAGGATTTTTATGCGAAAGTTCTTTTATTACCTTCCAAGAATTGTCTTTGCTTCCATCATTTACGAAGATTATTTCATACGAAAAATGATTTTCTAACATCACTCGTTCAATCCAAGCACTCAGTTCGGGTAATGATTCTTCTTCGTTATACAACGGTACAACAATTGAAATTGCTAACATATTTTTGAGATTACAAAGTACGCAAAGATACAAAAGCCCTCCGTTATTTGATACTCCTCAGCGATAAAGGCATGAAAATTTCATAAGGAAATAGGAGGGAAGGGGAGGATAAAATCGGGTTGATTACAGCATTTTTGGAAAAAACGCATACGATTCCCTCAAAAATCAAGTATCTTCGGGCTTGATTTTTGAGTACGATTCCTGCATGGAAATTGGATAAAGGGTATCAGCATTGGAGTGAAAAATATTCAATTTTGCCATCCCAAAAACCTTCGTACCTCACTTACTTTTAGCATTTCTCTTGTTATGTGGACAGAAAAAGACCAGAAATTACAACGGACTTTTCATTTTAAAGATTTCTCAGAAGCATTTGCTTTTATGGCACGAGTGGCATTGCTTGCCGAGCAGCACAACCATCATCCGTGGTGGTCGAATGTTTGGAATACCGTACACATCGAACTCAGTACCCATGATGCGGGCAACATAGTGACGGAAAAAGACCGTGCTTTGGCAGCCGCCATTGATGCCCTATTGGCGTAAAAATTGATTTAATTTAGACAAATGAGCAAATTATATTTAGTACCAACACCCATTGGCAACCTCGACGACATCACCCTGAGAGCCATCAAAGTACTGCAACAAGTCGATGGCATTTTGGCCGAAGACACCCGCAATTCGGGTATGTTGCTCAAGCATTTGGGTATATCGAAGCCCCTCTATGCACACCATGCTCACAACGAGCATCATAGCACCGCAGGGATTATTAAGCTATTGAAAGAAGGAAAAACCTTGGCGTTGGTGTCGGATGCAGGCACGCCGGGTATTTCGGACCCTGGTTTTTTATTGGTACGAGAATGCCTAAAATTGGGCTTTGCAGTTGAGTGTTTACCTGGCCCAACCGCCTTTGTTCCAGCACTTGTCAACGCTGGCTTACCCAATGACCGCTTTACATTTGAAGGATTTTTACCCCATAAAAAAGGGCGACAAACCCGTTTGCAACAATTGGTAGCCGAAGAGCGTACTATGATATTTTACGAATCGCCACATCGCTTGATGAAAACCCTTGAACAATTGGCCGAGTATCTTGGAAGTGACCGCCAAGCCAGTGTAGCCAGAGAGCTAACCAAAATATTTGAAGAAAATATCAGGGGCTCATTGCTCGAAATTATAGCCCATTATACCACTCATGCCCAAACTATCAAAGGGGAAATTGTGATTGTTGTTGCAGGGAAAGCATAATTTTTCGTATTTTAGACACAAATACGCCTCAATCGTTTCGGCTTTGGAGGCTTTGGTACGCTTTAATCAACAAATTGCCTTTTTTCATCATTACATAACGCCCTCATATTGCATGAAAAACCTAAACCATCTCGCTAAATTATTGTTTCTTGTGCTGGTGTTTGCCCAAAATGCTTGGTCGCAACAGCTTTCGCCACAAGCCAAAGTAAGCGTCATTACGGTAGCCCCTGGCAAAGAACTCAACGATGTGTTCGGCCATTCTTTGCTTTGGATTTACGACCCCGTCAATGGCATCGACCAGACCTACAATTGGGGTGTATATGACTTTGATACGCCCAATTTTTATGGAAAATTTGTCTTAGGACGACTTCCTTACACAATGGAATACGCCAGTCTTTCGCTGTATATGGCGTATTATCAAAAACACAATCGAAAGATGACCGAACAAGTATTGGATTTAGCGTCTGCTCAAAAACAAATCATGTTCGACCGTTTGCAACAAACCTACAACGACCCCGACAAACGCACGTATTTATACAAATTCTTTACCGATAACTGTGCTACACGCATCAGAGATGCCATAGAAGTAGCCTGTACCGACAGTGTGCATTATGGCATCGTAAAAGGCATGAGCGATACTACTTTTAGACAATGGATGAACAAATGCTTGTACAGAGGTAAAATGTATTGGGCGGCGGTAGGCATGAATATCGCCCTCGGAGCAGATGCCGACGAAAGAACAACGCAGTTTGAATCGAACTATTTGCCCGAAAACCTTTACCTCAATCTTGCGGCTGCCAAACGCATGACGCATGGCAGGCTTCGTTATATTGTAGATACCGAAAACCAATTGTTTCCTGTACAAGCATCAACCGAGGCAGAGCCATTTTTTTTCTTGACACCCACGTTTTTCTTGTTGGCTGTACTCATAGCTACTTGCTATCTTACCTATCAGCACTGGAAGAAACGCCAAAAGGGTTATACTATCGACAAAATATTATTCAGTGTAGCAGGCTTTATCGGATGGGTATTATTGTTCCTTTGGTTTTGCACAGACCACGGCGTTACTACCAAAAACTACAATATTTTATGGGCATTGCCTTTCCATTTACCTTTGATTTTCAGACTTAGAGAAAAAACCAACGAAACTTGGTATGTATATTATTTCATTATTACAGGCGTTTTTACGGCCTTGAGCTTGGTGTTTGTGGCACAATACATGATAGAATTGGTACTGTTTGTATCGGCACTATTGGTAAGAGCCATGTATCATGCAGCCTTTGAAAAAGAAAACCGTATGACGGTTACAAAATTCCGCAAGGTCATCAAAGGTCGAAAAATGCGGGTTGTAAACTATGAAGACGAACAGCCTTAAAATGAAAAAGGGGAGATTGTCATAACAATCTCCCCTTTTTCATTTTAAGCACTATCAAAGATTTATAATTAGTTGAATAATAAAATTTATCTGTGTAAATACTTTAAAATGAGGAGTTTAGTCAAATGCTCACTCAATCGCTCATTCACCCAACAACTTAAATAGGTCTTTTTGCTTTAACAAAACATTTACGCCAATAATCCGTAAAAAGATTGTCTTCTCTAATGCCTTTGCTAGTAGAGGCATGAATAAAAAATACTTCGTTGTCGCCCTTGACTTCGGTAATCATGCCCGAGTGGTTGATGCTTTTGCTGGATTTATTGGTTGCAAAGAAAATCAAGTCGCCTGGCCGCACTTGTGCCAAGGTGACATCTGTACCTACACTTGCTTGTTGGTAAGAAATACGAGGTAAATCTACACCCACTTGTTTGAAGGTTGTAAAAATCAAGCCCGAGCAATCCATTCCTCGCTTGTCTGTACCCCCCGATTTGTAAGGAACGCCCGTATATTGCCGAGCCGTACTAATCAATAAATTGATGGTTGCTGAGGTGGTATTAGAACGATTTTCTTTTTTGAAAAGCCGACAACTACTAAGCGTTGTCAAACAAGTAAGGACAAATAACCCTTGCCATACACGGCGGGTTGAAACAAAGTAATTCATTGGCTACAAGAAGTTGAATAAAAATTAGTGAACTGTAAATGAATGCGTTGCGAAAAGAGGCTGATATTCATACCAATACCTGTCACTTGCCGATACACAATCAGCCATGTACGAAAGTGTTAAACGTGCTTAGAGAACGTTCAATTTACAAAATATTTTATAATACTTTCGTACATGGCATTACTATTCTTAAACCGCCTTCATACTTAGCGCAATTCGTTTACGAGCCAAATCTACCTCGACCACACGCACCTGCACGGTTTGCTGCAATTTCACTACCTGATTGGGGTCCGAAACGTATTGGTTGGCTAGTTGTGAAATATGAACCAAGCCATCTTGTTTTACACCCACATCGACAAAGCACCCAAATGCCGTAATATTGGTGACAATACCTGGCAGTACCATACCTTCTCTCAAATCGTCTATGGTTTTGACACTAGGGTCAAATTGAAAAACCGATAGCGGTTCTCTTGGGTCGAGGGCTGGTTTTTCGAGTTCTTTTACAATATCCTGTAAAGTCAGTAAGCCTGTTTTTTCGGAAATATAGGCTTGTAAATTGAGCTTTTTACGCAAATCTGCACTGCTCATCAAGTCTTTTACACTACACTTTAAATCTTTAGCCATTCGTTCAACAACGGCGTAGCTTTCGGGGTGAACCGCCGAGTTGTCTAAGGGATTTTCTGCTTTAGCAATACGCAAAAAACCAGCACATTGCTCAAAAGCCTTTTCGCCCAAACGAGGCACTTTTTTGATTTGTTGGCGGCTTTTAAAATCGCCATTTTCTTGTCGGAACTTCACAATATTGGCAGCCAAACTAGGCCCTAGCCCAGCCACGTAGCTCAACAAGTGCTTGGAAGCCGTATTGATATTTACGCCAACGGTATTTACGCAACTTTCAACTACGCTATCGAGGGTATTTTTCAATAAACTTTGGTTGACATCGTGTTGGTATTGCCCAACACCAATAGATTTTGGGTCGATTTTTACCAATTCAGCCAAAGGGTCGAGCAAACGACGACCAATAGACACCGCCCCACGCACCGTCACATCTTTATCGGGAAACTCTTCACGGGCTACATCCGAAGCCGAGTAAATAGAAGCCCCTTGCTCCGAAACCATAAAAATATACGGGGGCGTTTGGAAGGACAGTTTTTTAACAAATTCTTCTGTTTCACGACCCGCCGTGCCGTTGCCTACGGCAATCGCCTCAATGTTGTATTGCTCAACCAATGTAGAGATTTTATGTTGTGCTTCTGCCGTTTTGTCGAACGGATAAATCACGGTGTCGGTCAACAAATTACCTTGGGCATCTAAACATACCACTTTGCAGCCCGTTCTGTAGCCAGGGTCGATAGCCAAGACTTTTTTCTGACCTAATGGCGAGGCTAAAAGAAGTTGTCTTAAATTTTGAGAAAAAATCCTAATTGCTTCTAAATCAGCTTTTTCTTTTGAGGCATTAGCATATTCAGTTTCGATAGAAGGCTTCATCAACCTTTTGTACGAATCGGTGATGGCATCTTCAACCTGCTTTTTGGCATCGGGTAATCCACGCAAGAAAATTCTATCCAAAGCTCCCAAAGCAAGGTCTTCGTCGGGTGTAATTGTCACCGATAAAACCCCTTCTTCTTCCCCTCTTCTAATCGCCAACAAACGATGCGAAGGAATACGCTTGAGTGCTTCGCTGAAATCAAAATAATCTTTGTATTTTGCCCCTTCTTCCTCTTTTCCTTTTTTCACTTTGGCATACAAATACGCCTCTCGGTCAAACACTTTCCGAACGGCATTGCGGGCTTCTACATTTTCGTTAATCCATTCGGCCATAATATCTCTCGCTCCTTGTAAAGCCTCCTCAACCGAAGCCACTTTTTCGTTCAGAAAACCTGCTGCTTTTTTGAAAATATGCGGGTCTTTTTGTTCAAAAATCAATGTAGCGAGCGGTTCTAGCCCCTTTTCGATAGCGATACTTGCCTTTGTTTTACGTTTTTGCTTGTAGGGTAAATAAAGGTCTTCTAGTTCTTGTAAATAGTAGGCTTGTTGCAATTTAGCCAACAATTCGGGAGTCATTTTTCCTTGTTCTTCAATCGACTTAACGATGGCTTCTCTACGCTTATCGGCTTCTTTTAACTTATTCCAAAGGTCTTTGATAGCAAGGATTTGCACTTCGTCTAAGCTCCCAGTAGCTTCTTTTCGATACCGAGCAATAAAGGGCACAGTGCCACCCTCTTCTAATAGTTTGATTGTATTCTGCACCTGATGGGCTTTGACCCCAACGGTATTGGTAATAATACCAATTTGAGCTGTATTCATGGACAATAGCTATGGTTTGAAAACCACAAAGCTAAGTATTCTTTGGCAAAATGCCTGCATAAGACCATAGACTGATTTCAAATAAATCTTATATTATAGAGAAAAAAATAGAACTATTCAAAGATTTTTCATAACTTGCAGGATGGTGCATGATGGTTGAAAAAAGGTATTATGCTTATTTTACAAGTAATAAGCCATATAATCTAATATTTATCCATGTATTGGATTAACCTCAAAAGCTTATTACAAAAGGTCATATAAAACTAAACTTTATTATTATGAAAAAACATTACAGCTTCTCTCAAACACATACATTTCGTCTTCCTAGCGTCATAAATCTCTAACAGAACGCATTAAGCGAAGAGTCGAGTTTCATTTCTTATGGTGCATGTAGCTGAAAAATTAGATACATGATACATAGGCAATGTTTCGAGCCTTTTTCTCTTATAGCCTTTTACATAGCTTTTTCTGTATAGTATTGTAAATGTGTCATATAAACACAATTCTTGCTATTTATTAAGACTGTTGTGTACAATCAACACAGCAAGTAGGTGGTTGATGGCACTCTGTGTACAATTTCTTATCAGCTATTTACAAAAGAAAAATATTATTCAAATTATATTCAGTACTTATTTATTATAAATAAAAACCATAAAGAATGATGCATCAATACACTCATCGTTATTTTTTCGTCATGTTTGGGCTTATCGTTTCACTTTTGAGTAGTTGTACGAAAGAAGAACTCGATATTTACAAACGACCCTCAGACCTTGCTCCGCCTATTTACCAGACCTTGCAGAGTAAAGGTAATTTTACCACACTTTTAGGCGTAATAGACAAAAGCGGTTATAAGCAAACACTCAGCAGTGCTGGCTATTGGACTTTTTTTGCTCCTAATGACGATGCCTTCAAAAGCTATTTTACTAAAACAGGGCTAAATCTTAGCACCCTTGATACCACTAAAGCAAGAGAATTAGTGCAGGGATTATTGGTTTACAATGCCTTTGACAAAAACCGTTTGGCCGATTATCAGGCACCAGTAGGTTGGCAAGAAGGCAGAGCCTTTAGAAGAAGAACCGCCTATTATACAGGGTTTTATGATGAAACGGCCTTTGATGGTAGTCAATTCAAAGCTGTGGCATTAAACCGTTATCTCAACACTTATATTGTAGGCGACAATAACAATAAGCATATTTCGTACTTTACAGATAAGTATTTTACTAGCAGAGGATTAAGTGCTGCCGACTACAACTATTTTTATCCAAACATAACTTTTAGTGGTTTCAATGTGATGGATTCAAAAGTAGTGAATGCTGATATTTTTGCAGAAAATGGCATGATACATGAAATTGATAACGTAGTAACCAACCAGCCTTCTATCGACGAATACCTCAGAGGCAAGCCCGAATACAGTGTATTTAGAAATCTTATTGAAAAATATGTTTCGACCTACGCACTGAATGATGCCATGACTATCAAATACGCTAATCTTACAGGCAGGGGAGATAAGATTTATGTAAAAACATTCAATAAACAAGCCAATGCCAGTAAGTATTTGTCGTTTGCTCCCAACTGTGAGAACTTCCTGAAAAATGCCGACAATGACGCACAAATAGATATGTGGACAGCTTTTGTGCCAACCAACGACGTATTAACGCAATACATCAACAGCGTCTTGTTAGAAAATTATACCTCACTTGATGCCATGCCTCCAGGCATTATCGTTGACTTTATCAATGCACACCTTTTCCCTACTGCCGTGTGGCCTACTAAATTTAGCAGTACAAGCAACGGTTTGGGCGAAGAAGCACGCTTTGATGCCAATAGCAATGTAGTAGAGAAGAAGGTTTTGAGTAATGCCTTTTTCTACGGAACAAATAAAGTACAAAATTCTAATTTGTTTTCTTCGGTATATTCAAAGGCGTACTTAGACCCTAAGTATAGCATTATGACCCGTATTTTAGACATGGATTGGCGAAACACCATTATCAACCCAAGGGTAAAATACGCACTATTTATGATTAGTGACGATATTTTTAAGGCCGCAGGGTATGACTATGACCCATCGAAATTTGTCGCAAACGTAGCCAATAGTGAGTGGGGCTATACAGCACCGGGGTCATCAACAAGAACCTCTGGTACATCGGTATTGGCTAGTTTACAACGCATTGTAGCCACCAGTGTTGTATATACACCACAGGGGCAATTAGATAACCTTGCTGGCTCAGGTGTTATTGATGCGATTAATGGAGAATACATTAGATTTGAGAACAACAAAGTGTATTCTACAGGGACAAAAAATGCTCCACTGAACGTATTGTCTTCTAAAATAGCTTCTAACGGCAAGGTGTATTATATGGATGGACTACTCAATTTTGCTCCTAACAACACAGCCGTAGCCGACCCTATTGGTAAAGATTTATCGGTGCTTGGTGCTACTACTACTTCGCCATTTTACAACTTTTACCAGTATTTGAGAAACTCTACTTTGTTTACAGCAGCCACTTTTGCTATTACCAATGTAAATGAAGGGTCGTTTTATACTTTATTTATTCCCGACAATGCGGCTATTCAGCAGGCTGTAAACGATGGTATTTTGCCAGGCACAGGTACTGGGGCAGTTAAAACCCCCAACTTTGCACCAACCAATTTAGCTGATAGACAAAAAGTAGAAAACTTTATCAATTACCATATTCTCAATAAAAAAGCAGTAGCTGTTGATGGTAAAGAATCGGGAGCGATGGAAACATTATTGAAAGACAATCTTGGAGATGCGGTTAAAGTTACGGTACTGAACAATGTAGGTTCGATGCAGGTAGCCGATGCTACAGGTAGAAAAGCGAATGTAAAAGTAAGCAACAGCAACAACCTATCGAACAGAGCCGTGATACATCTCATTGATACCTATTTGAAATCAAACTAGGTCCTGTTCATATAAAACTATTTAGCCATCAATATCAGCAATAAGCTCATGAAAAATTTTACCAAATTTATATTCCTCTTGGGTATGCTCTTGGGGGGCTTATCAAAAGCCTCAGCCCAAGGACCTACCCTGCATACTGTCAGGGGAAAAGTTGTCGATATGAAAGACAGCTCGGCTGTAATAGGGGTAACAGTAGCCGAAATCGACAGAGACAACCGCATTGTGAAGGGTGTCACCTCCGACGTAGAAGGCAATTTTGTGATTCGAGTAACAAATGCCAATAACACACTTTCCTTTTCAAGTATTGGGTATAAAACCCAAAAAATAGCCATCAAAGGGCGTAACAGCGTTAAGGTATGGCTCGAATCTAGCTCATCAGACCTCGACGAAATCACCGTTACAGCCAAGCCTACTGATAACGGTTTGATGTCGGTTTCGGAAAGAAATACGACCATTGCCGTAGCAAAAATTGATGCTAAGGTTTTGGAAGATATGCAAGGAACATCTATCGACCAGATGTTGCAAGGGCGTTTGGCGGGGGTTGACATCACGGCGGCTTCGGGCGACCCCGGTACAGGGATGCAAATTCGTATTCGTGGTACGTCGTCTATCAACTCTTCTGTGGACCCCATGATTGTGGTTGACGGAATGCCTTACGAAACAGCTATTCCGTCCGACTTCAACTTCGGAACTGCGGATGAAATGGGCTATGCCTCGCTTTTGAATTTAGCTCCGTCAGACATTAAGAATATTGCTGTATTGAAAGATGCGGCTGCTACTGCCATGTGGGGGTCGAGAGCCGCCAACGGCGTGGTGGTAATCAATACCAAACGTGGGGCAATGGGCAAACCTAAAGTTTCTTATACTTTCAAAGGCTCTGTTTCAAAACAGCCTAATGCTATCCCGATGCTTTCTGGAGATCAATACTCTACCTTGATTCCCGAAGAATTTATGAACAGAAACGGGGTTCCTTTGAATACCCAGACGGTCAAAGAATTTATGTATGACCCCAACGACCCCTACTGGTACAACAACTACGGTCAAAATACCAACTGGGTAGATGCTATCACACAATTGGGGTATTCGCAAGACCACAACGTTTCTATTACAGGTGGTGGCGAAAAGGCCAAATATTACGCCTCTACAGGGTATTTCAACCAAGTGGGTACAACCATTGGTACAAGCCTCGACCGTATCAATACACGTATCAACCTTGATTATAACGTTTCGACTCGTATTCGTTTTAAGACAGATTTATCTTTTACGCACTCTGATAATAGCCGTAACTATGTCTCAAGACTTACGAGAAACCAAGATTTGGTTCGCTCTACGGCTTATAGCAAAATGCCCAACATGAGCATTTATGAATACAACGATTTGGGTGAACTCACGGGTTTGTTTTTCTCGCCATTAACTAACATACAAGGTGCTTTTCCTGGTACTTACAACCCTGTAGCCTTGGTGAAATCGGCCAAGAATAATATTATTAGTGAACGAATTATTCCCCATTTTCAAGTACAATACGATTTAGTACCTCAAAAATGGATTGCTACATTTGATATTCAATTTGATATAAATAATACCAAAACAAACTCTTTCTTACCACAAGTAGCTACTGGACAGCCCTTTACCAGTCCTTACGTAAACGTAGCTGCTGATGGCGACGCAGATGCCTTTGGCGTAACAACCAAAACAACGTTGATTTACACGCCTAAATGGAAAAATACGAAGCACGATTTTACCAGTTTGTGGGCTTTAAATACTTCTGATGTGAGGTCTGTTTGGCAAGAAGCGTATGTGACCAACACCAACTCATCAGAGTTAACAGATGTGACCAACCCTGCACGCCTCACGACTTCGACCTTAAATTCGGGTGTTACACAAATGCGTAATGTAGGTTTGTTATGGAACATTCACTATGGATTTCTGGATAGATACATCATCGACGTAGGTTTAAGAGGAGATGGTAACTCTCGTTTTGGCCCTCAATACCGATATGGTTTGTTCCCGTCGTTGTCGGCTAAATGGATTATTTCGGATGAGCCATTTATGAAACGTTTAGACAACATCTTTGAGCACATCGGATTGCGTATGAGTTATGGACAAAGCGGTAATGCCCCTCGCAACGATTATTTGTTTTATGGAAAATACAATACATTAGGCTGGTCGTATTTGGGCTCGGCGGCTGTTGTGCCACAAACCATGCAACTTAACAACCTTCGTTGGGAAAGAATCGTAGGGAAAAACCTTGGTCTGAATATCATCACTCGTAACCGCAAGTTTACGCTTGATGCCGAACTTTACCAAAATACTACGAAAGATTTGTTTTTCAATGGCTTGCAAATACCAGGCTTCACAGGTTTTAGCACGGTACAGATGAACGTAGGTACGATGGAAAATACAGGCTGGGAGCTCAACGTAACCATGAACCCTTACAAAACAAAAACTTGGAGCGTCGATTTCAACTTCAATATTTCACGCAATATCAACATGATTCGTGAAATATCAGATTTGTATCCACGTCAAGGAGGAAACGCCACCCTCAACGGTTCGTACATGACTTATATGCAGGTAAATAACCCTTTTGGCTCTTTCTATGGCTATCGTTATTTGGGTGTATATAAAGATAAATCGGCAACTGTAGCCAAAGGTAAAAGTGGCGAGCCGATTGTTACACCAGATGGCCAATCGGTATATATGCGCTTCAATTACCCTAGCACCGACTATGTGTTCCAACCAGGGGATGCGATGTATGAAGACGTAAATAAAGATGGCAACATCAATTATATGGATTTGGTTTATCTAGGCAATAGCAACCCAGCTTTTACAGGGGGCTTTGGTTTTGGCGTTACGTACAAAGCATTTAAACTAACAACATTCTTCAATTTCCGCTCTGATTACGACGTAGTAAACGCTACCCGTATGAACGTAACGAATATGTATGGCTTTGGCAACCAAAGCACCGAAGTATTATCTCGCTGGCGTAAAGAAGGCGATGTAACAATGGTTCCTAGAGCCGTGTATGCCACTGGATACAACTGGTTGGGTTCGAGCAGATACGTAGAAGATGCCTCGTTTTTACGTTTTAGAACAGCCACTTTCAGCTATACATTCCCTACAAAGGTTTTGAAGAAAATGCACTTATCAGCTTTGAGAGCTTATGTGACAGTTGAAAATATCATGACTTGGACCAACTATAGCGGACAAGACCCAGAAGTGCAAATGCGTGGTAGCGACCCATTCAGGGTAGCAACAGACTACTCAATGACCCCACCTGCAAGAACAGTTACAGGAGGTTTGGCGGTAAGTTTCTAATAGAATCTACTATTGTTACCCTAGTAAACTAAGGTGTTACACAAAAAAATGATACAAAGCTTTATTTTTTATACATAAAATCATGTTGAAAAAAATTATATATCAAATTATAGGTGTTTTTGCGGTAGCCATGCCCTTGCTTTCATGCAACCAATGGTTAGCGTTAGAACCCCAAGACGGAATCGTTCAGAGTAGATTCTGGCTAAATAAAGAGCAAGTAGAAGCAACAGTGAGTGGTTGCTATGCGTCGTTGATTGATGGATTGCCAGAGAAAATATTTGTGCTAGGCGAAATCAGAGCCGATATGGTGGCAGTTGCGTTTAGAACAACCAACAACGAACTCGACATCATCAATAGCAATATTTTGCCTACCAATAATTTAACAGACTGGCGAGATTTCTACAGAATTATCAATTACTGTAACACTGTGATTGAATTTGCCCCTTCGGTATTAGAAAAAGACAAAACTTATACCCAAGAAGCCATGAAAACACACGTGGCAGAGGCAAAAGCCTTGAGAGCTTGGATGTACTTTTATCTTGTGCGGTTGTATGGCGAAGTACCAATCAAAATCACCGCTACCAGTTCTGACGACGATATTACGCCAATTGCTAAGTCAACACAAGCACAGGTTTTGGAGCAAATTGTCAAAGATTTAAACGAAGCCGAAGTAGATGCTCCAACAACTTACGGGGCTAGAGACAAAGACCACAGCCGTGTAACAAAATACATGATCAATACTTTACTGGCGGATGTGTATTTGTGGATGGACAAGCCCAATGAGGCTTTAGCTGCCGCCAACAAAGTGATTAGTAGTGCCAAATTTGGTTTGGTGGGCAATCCTACTTTTCGCTCAAATACTTGGTTTAATACCGTGAGAGCAGGCAACTCGAACGAAGGTATTTTTGAAATTACGCATGGAAGTGATTTTGTCCTATTATACAATGTTACGAACTATCCGATGTTTGCCATTTTTGGTACGGGGGCATCAAGCTCGTACCGTCGATACCAAGCCAGTAACTATGTTACCGAAGAGGTATTTGTAGAAGACATTGTGGACCCCACCAATTACGATACTAGGGGCGACGATGCCTCTTTGGCAAGCACCACAGGCGTAATTCGCAAGTATGAGCGTAATTCGGGCGATACGCCATTCAACTGGATTGTATATCGTTATGCAGATGTATTGCTTATAAAAGCAGAAGCCTTGGCTATGTTGAATCGTGGACAAGAAGCCCTCGACATCATCAAGCAAATCAGAACGAGAGCTTGGGCTATTCCTCAAACGGAAAAAACACCAGACCCCGCTGATATTTACAACTCAGGTGGTGTAATGGATTATATCCTAGAAGAACGTGCCAGAGAATTTGCGTTTGAAGGAAAACGTTGGTTCGACATCCTGCGTCATGCCAAACGCAATAACTACCAACGCATGGATTTACTCATTGACCTTACCGCTAGAAGTGTGCCAGGAGATAGACAGCAATCGGCTATTGCTAAAATCAAAGACCCCAATAGCCATTATTTGCCGATTTATATTTACGAGATACAAACGAATAAACTTTTAGTACAAAATCCTTTTTACAAATAAGATTTTAAAACATAAAAATATGAAAAAGCTTATTCAAACATTATCATTCCTGTTTGTAGGACTTTGGATAAGTTTGAGCTTCACAGGTTGTAGCGACATCACCATTGTTGAAACAACCACTTCTGATGCCAACTTATACAGTTATCTGAAAAAGTATCCTGAAAAATACAGCGATTTTACAACAATCATCGACAAAGCCGGCTACGATAGTTTCTTGGATGCCTACGGTGCTTATACCTTATTTGCTCCAACTAATACAGCCGTAAAAGCCTACATGACTCAGGCTGGGAAGTCGGTAGAGCAACTGAGTAAAGAGGAGGCACAAAATATTGTCAAAATCCATGTGATTAGAGATACCCTCACTACCAAGTCTTTCAAAGATGGAAAGCTTCCACTCGTGACCATGTACAACCAATACTTGCTATCGGGTGTGTCGAACGGAACGGAGGGCTCAAGCTATACAATCAATCGTCAAGCTAATGTAATTGAATCGAATATAAAAGCGGGTAATGGTATGCTGCATATTCTTGATGCCGTACTAAAGCCTGCCACCAAAACGTTGGCTCAACTCGTAGAGAGCAATCCTGAGTATTCAATTTTTACACAAGCATTGAAAGAAACAGGCTATTACGATTCGCTCAATACTGTGAGCCAGTCGCTCGACAATCGCTTTGTGACGCTCGTTGCTGAATCGAATGCCGTATTAGCCAAAGCAGGCTATGCCGACTACGCCGCCTTGAAAAGTAGGTTTTCTAAAACGGGCAATCCTACTTTGGCAAGCGATAGCTTGAATATATACATCGGGTATCATATCATCAAAGATGCCAAATACCTTGGCGATATTATCACCGCTACATCACACTTAACCAAAGTAGCTACAGAACCTACAGTCGTAAGTGCTAAATTAGAAGGACAAAGTGTGTTGTTGAATGATGATATTTTCAATGGTGTAAGAGAACCAGGCATTGAGCTAGTACGCTCGGCAAGTGATAATACAGCTACCAATGGCGTATTGCACAGTGCTGGGGCTCATTATAATGTGAAACTTCGCCTACCAACACGTATTGATTGGGACGTATGTGATTTCCCAGAAATGAAAAAACTTACCCAATACTATGGCAAGCAAAACTACCAATTCCCTGTGGGTACGGTGTTACAAGACATCACGTGGGCTAATGCTAGTTTTCCTCCGTTGTATGTATATGGTAGTTCAAACAATGCCGCCAAACGTGATTATTTGCAAGTGCCTATGGGCGTGCCTAGCCGTAACTTGTGGCTCGAAATGAAAACGCCACTTATCCCGAAAGGAAGATACAGGGTATGGATGTGCTACCGCCGCCAACGTACATCAAACAGCTTCACGATTACTTGTACAGGGGCTATCGACGGGGAAGTTTTAACTAGGCCATTCTTGTTTATCGACCAAGTTCCTAACTTATCGGCAGGCGAACTCGAATCGCTTGGATGGAAAATTTATATGTCGCCTGGTACCGACATCAATGCGGCGGGTCGTTTGTTGGGTACAATTGATATCAAAACTACCGACAGGCATCTCTTTAGATTACAGGCGATTGCAGGAACACACTCGCCTAACAACATTGATTTGATTCAGTTTATTCCTGTAAATCAAAATCAAATTTCGCCACGACATCTCCCTGACGGTTCATTGGTAGCCAATTAAAATGTAGCACGTGGTAAAACCTAAATATTGAAAAAAAAATGACTATACGATATTTATATTTTTGTCTTGTAGCAGCACTTGGCTTTACGCTAAGTGCCTGCAAAACCTGGGACGACCGCTTGGTATCGTCTGATGATTCGCTAGGAAAAAGCCTCTGGGAAGAAATTAAATCACAAAACAACCTTAGCACTTTTGCCGATTTGCTCGTAAAATCGGGGTATGACAAAGTGATAGCTTCTTCTAAAAACTATACTGTATGGGCACCCAACAACGACGCACTAAAGAGCCTAGGTACTACAATTCTCAACGACTCGGTAGCACTACGTGCATTTGTTGGAAACCACATTGCTTTGCAGTCGTATGTTATGCCTTCTACGGCTCAAACGCCCGTAATGATTAATCTACTCAATGGAAAAACCCTTTACTTTTCCAAAGATACCTTTGGCACAGCCGCTATTACGGCTTCCAACAAATATGTAGGCAATGGCATTTTACACATCTTGGGTTCGTCTGTAGCTGTTTTACCCTCAATTTGGGACTACATCAATACTTCAAGTATTTATACACAAAATTCGTCTGTGGCAAGTCTTGCCACATTGGTGTTCAACCCTGCTAAAGCAATTATTGATAGCATCAGTGCTACAACCGGACAACCCATTTATCGCCCCAATACAGGTTATGAAGTGGTCAATGCTTTTACACAAAACGTTTATGACTTGAGCCAAGAAAGCAAACGCTACACGTATTTTTTACTAGAAAATACGGCTTTTACGAATGAAACAGCTAAGTTAAACGACTACTTTAAAACGGGCGGTGCCGATACCACAGCACGTCTTACGGCTTACAATACCACGAAAGATTTGGTTGTAGAAGGAGATTATGCTCTCGACCAACTGCCAGAAACACTCAAGTCTAAATTTGGCGTAACACTCACCATTGATAAATCGGCTATTACGCAAAGCATCAAACTTAGTAACGGAACAGTTCATGTTGTAAAAAGTATCGGCGTAAATATTGCTGAAAAATTTCAGCCAATCATTGTACAGGGCGAAAGCTATAGTTCTCGTATGCCTGTAAGTTTGGGTTCGTCGGTGATTGCTGTACGTAATAGGTTTAACCCTCTTACAAACACAACATTCAACGCTATTTCGGTTATTGCACATGGAAATTCAGGCTTTTGGTTAAACTACAGAGTACCTCAAACACCCTCGTTAAAATACAAAGTGTATTGGGTGGTTGTAAATGACCTTTATGCGACCAACACCGCTACAGGTGAAACTTCTACTTTTGCCATTAACCAAAAACTGGCAATGGGGTCACTCTCTTCGGCAACGTTTGCTTATCCAGCAGCGGCACTCCCTGTCAAAAACTATACAGAGCAACTACTTGGCGAATACACCGTCACCAATTACGGTACGCTCAATATGTTTTTGGTGGCTAATGGAACAAACGCCATGACGCTCGACTATATCAAACTGGTGCCAGTTCTTTAGAAAATGCTGTTTTTTCACTTTTTGAACGAATATTCTAATGAAGTATTTCATACAACAATATATACCAACAATTCCGAAAGCTACACTAGCTACCTTGGCTATTTGTGGTATCACTCTCCAAGCTTCTGTGGCAACGGCACAAACGAAACCATCCGAAGTGGTGAAAGTGCAAGTAAAATACACTACCGAAATCAAAGGAGTAGTAATCAGTGCTGCTACTAAAAAACCTGTACTTGGGGCAAGGATATTTTACAAAAATATGACTTCGTCCATCACAGACGAGGATGGTACTTTCAAACTGACGATTCCTAGCAATGGGGTGTCTGTCAATGTAGAATGTCCTGGCTATCAAAGTATTGAAATCCCTGTGGCCAAACGAAGCAATGTGAAAATTGTCTTACAAGACCAAACGGGCATCGACAACACCTATACGCTTCCAACGGGTGTCACCAATATCAACCGCTTGGTGGGAGCAGCCTCTTCGGTGTCTGTGCCAGATGCTTGGACAAAAATGATTGAATCGTCCGACTCGTATCTGCAAGGCAAAGTAGCGGGCTTAAACGTGGTGCGTCATAGTGGTACAACAAACATTGGCTCATTTTATACCTTACGAGGCCTCAGCTCTTTACAAGGAACAAACCGCCCTCTTATTGTAGTTGACAACGTCATTTATGATGCTGGCATTTATGGAAACTCTTTGAGTAATAACTTCATCGACAATCCTTTAGGCTACATAGACGTAAGAGATATTAGCAATATCACAGTCTTGAAAGATGCTTCTGCCTCTGCCTTATTTGGTACAAAAGCAGCCAATGGCGTTATTATGATTACGACTTCTCGTGCTAAAGAACTTGGTACTAAAATTGATTTTGCCCTTACGGGTGGGGTCAATGTAGCACCAACAAACTTGCCCGTCATGAACGCCGCTAATTATAGAAGCTATTTGGGGGATGTGCTATCGTCGGCAGGTTACTCGTCGGCTCAGATTGAGGCGTTGCCTTATATGAACGACTCAAAAAGCAATGCCGATTATTATACGTATCATAACGAAACAGACTGGCAACGTAAAGTTTTTGCAAACAACCCCTTAACCAATATGTATATGCGTATTACAGGAGGTGATGACATTGCGAGATATGCTTTGTCTGTGAACTATTTGAGTAATAAAACAGGGTTAGTTGGTTCGACATTGGAGAAATATAGCACACGTTTTAATGCCGATATGAACTTGAGTAGAAGACTTACGGCATCGGCTAATTTGAGTTTTGCGTATAACGAAGCCGAAACCAAAGATTTAGGATTTGCTAACAAAACAAACCCTATCTTTTTGTCATTGGTCAAAGCTCCTTTCTTAACCGATTACCGTGTATCGAACCAAGGGGTATTCTCGCCAGATTATGCCGACGAAGACGTTTTCCTAGTCGGAAACCCTTCGGTAGCTACTAGTAAAACTATCGGAGGAAACAAGGGTTATCGCTTCTTTGGAGTATTAGACTTCCAATTTGCCTTGACTAATAGCCTAAAAGCTGGAACAAACATCGCTGTCACTTTTGATAAAGTTAAAGAAAATCGCTTTATTCCTGGTTATGGGTTAGTCAGTGATACTTTGAAAAATACGCTGGCTATCAATCAGTTGAGTTCGCAGACGAAGCGTCTTTTCAATATTTCTAACGAAACGTATTTGGCTTTTAACAAAACCTTTAAAAATGTACATGAGGTGTCGGCACGAGCGGGTTTCCGATTCATCAACTCACGGGTAGAGCAAGATAAAGTGTTGGCATACAACTCTGCCACTGACCAGCTTATCAGTGTAGGCAACGGTTCTGTTTTGTACAACAACATCCAAGGGGGCATTGGTACATATAACTGGTTCAATACGTATCTTAATGTAAACTACGCATTTTCGGACAAATACTTTTTATCAGTAAACACTGCTTTAGATGCGTCTTCTCGTTTTGGAAAAGAAGCTACAGGGGCGACCAAAATCGGAGAAACGCCTTTTGCCTCTAGCTCGTCGGTATCGGCAGCGTGGTTGGTTTCTTCTGAAAAATTCTTGGCCGATGGCCCGTTTGATTTGTTGAAACTACGCTACTCGACAGGTTTTGTAGGCAACGACGACATTGGAAATTATACTTACAAACAATATTATGTTGGACAAAACTTGCTTGGTTTGCAAGGTATTGTAAGAGGAAATATTGCTAATCCAACCTTGAAATGGGAGCGTATCAGCAAGCAAAATATTGGCTTCGACCTTGCTATTTTGAACGAACGAGTGGGGTTAAGTGTAGATTGGTTTACCAACAAAACAACCGATATGCTCATTGCCGAACAATTGCCTACGGTGTTGGGCTTGGGCTATGTCATGACCAACAACGCAGCCATGAGTACCAAGGGTTTTGAAGCTACTTTAAACCTCAAACTCATCAATAAAGCCAATTTGAAGTGGGATTTGGGCTTCAATATTGCCCAAGCTAATACGGTAATAGACCAATTGCCAAACAACAACGCCGACATCGTTTCTAACTACGGCGAAGGTAGCTTTATTACAAAAGTAGGCGAAAGTCCTAACGCTTTTTACGGATATGTATCGAAAGGGGTGTTTGCCAGCGATGCCGCAGCCGATGCCGAAGGGCTATCGACACGCCTGTCGGACGGTACGTTGAAGCCATTTAAAGGAGGTGATATATACTTTAATGACGTAAATGGCGATAAAATAATTGATGAAAAAGACCGTACCATCATTGGCAATCCTACGCCTGATTTTTACGGAGGTATTTCAAACAGAGTGATTTACAAAAACTGGACATTCGACGCTTTGTGTAGCTTTGTATCAGGCAACGAAGTGTACAACTACACTCGCAAAGCCCTAGAATCTGGCTCGAATGCCTTCAACCAGTCGCAAGCACTCGTAAATCGTTGGAGAGGCGAAGGGCAAGTGACCAATATCCCACGAGCAACTTACAACGACCCTGTACAAAACGCCCGTTTTTCTAACCGTTGGATTGAAGATGGCTCTTATTTTAGGGTAAGAAGCCTCGCTTTATCTTACAATTTCAACCTTGATAAAAGCATCTTGAAATACCTAACCATTTATGCCTCTGCAAACAACGTTTTCACTTTTACCAAATACTTGGGCTACGACCCAGAATTTAGCTCGACCAACGCTGTGGTAGGTCAAGGCGTGGACAACTCGCTAGAGCCGATTCAAAAGTCGTTCCATTTAGGTGTAAAACTCGGTTTGTAAGCCCTTTATCCCTAGCGATTGGCAATTACGGTTGTCAATCGCTTTAAAATCAAGGTTTTGTATTTAAAATTTTTCATCAGATGAAATCAATTGTAAAGAAAATAACACTCAATGCTACACTCATAGCATGTTTATGGGCAGGTACTTCGTCTTGTACGAAGATGTTTGACCTCGACCCAGAAGAAGCTTTAAGTTCGGAACAAATGTATCGTGACATCTACGATGCCGATGCCGCACTGGTAGGACTTTATGGCAAATTTTCGACGTTGGCAAAACAATACGTGGTACTCAATGAGCTACGTGCCGACTTGATAGACGTAACCGAAAATGCCGATTTATCGTTGCGTGAAATCAATACCCATAATGCCACCGAAAGCAATGTATATGCCAATCCTCGTCCTTATTACGAGGTGATTTTGAATTGCAACGATATGTTGAAAAATTTCGAAATTATGCTTAAAGGCAACAAGATTAACCGAAATCAATACGATCAACGCTACGCCGATGTGGTTGCCTTGAGAAGTTGGATTTACTTGCAATTGGCAACTCACTTCGGTAGTGTTCCTTATATCACCGAAACCGCCGAAACCGTTGCCGATGTAGCAGCTATTGCCAATCAGCCGAAAGTGCCTTTGCAAGACTTAATCAAAAAACTAATTACGGAAATGGAAGCGATACCAAGCACGTATTTAGACCCTTATACGCTTGACAACACCCTCGTTTCGGCCAACGTCGATGGCTATTCTCCTACAACGTTTTTTATCCAAAAACACCTGTTGTTGGGCGATTTATACCTTTGGGATGGCCAATATACCAAAGCAGCCGCTCGGTATAAATATATCATGACAACCTCCGACCGCCTCGGCTTTGAAGCAACCGACATCAACGTTTGGTACCATCTTTATAAAATTACTCGTGGGCAAATCAGTAGTGGTATGAGTACGATTGCGGTGAACTATGTAAGTGACATCAACGATGTGAATAATTTGAACGACAATAATACCAATGGCTGGCGTTCGATTTTTGCGAGAGACCGTTCTTCTACAACATACAACAGTGTGTCTAATACTTCTAGTATCTCTCGTGACCCCGAATGGCTTTGGCTATTACCATTTGATAGTAAGTTTTTGCCAGAAAATCCATTTATCGACTTATTCTCAAATGTAGGTGGCCGCTATTTGCTACAGCCTTCGCAAGAAGTAATCGACTTATGGAATGCCCAAACCCAAACCAATAACTTTGCCTACGATGCCCGTGGTAGAATGTCGTATCGTGTCGTAAACGGCCGTCCGGTTGTATTCAAATATTTGTACAATTATGTGAGTCCTGTGGGCTCAACGCTTTCGTTGGTGGGTAAAAGTTTACAAGAAAAGAATGGTCGTTGGTTCTTGAACAGAGCAGCGAATGTGCATTTGAAATTTGCAGAAGCCGCCAATCGTGACGGTCGCCGTAAATTGGCTTATGCCTTGGTAAACAATGGCGTAGCCAGTGTGTATAATGGTACGAGTACAGATAAAACCAATTTGATGAATACCTTCGACGTTCCTCCCTACGATTTTGATGCTCGTAACGGTGATGCCCCTACTCGCTATCGTTCGTCTTGGCACTTGGCTACAGGTATCAGAGGTCGTGCTATGGTCAAAAACAACGTAATTACCGGCGATAGCACCATTGCCATCGAAAACGCTATCATCGACGAAGGAGCTTTAGAACTAGCCTTTGAAGGGCACCGCTGGGGCGATTTAGTTCGTGTAAGCTTGCGTAGAAACGACCCTGCATTTTTGGCAGATAAAGTATATCAAAAACTCAAAAAAGCTAATAACCCCAATGCGGAGGCTGTTAGAACAAAATTGATGACAAAAGAAAACTGGTTTTTACCATTCAAAATACAATAAAGACTTTTCTGAAAGCCAAACTTTCTGAAGTCGAACCTTAACCCAAATAACCTCTAACCAATCATAACGTGGAGAAGCTTGTCTTCTTCACGTTTTTTTATGGAAAAGCTTATTTTCTACCACTATTGCCCCGAATACAAGGATACGCAACAAGTCTGCCATAAAAGGTTGTTGACTGAGGTGTTTTTCGTAGTCTTCTTTGGTGATAACAAGCAAAGTTGTTTCTTCAAAAGCGTCTATAAAATAGGCAGATGGCATCCCCTGCGAAAAACTTTCTCTATCGCCAACCCACCAGTTTTCTATCGCCAACACCAAAATACTTTCTTTCCCTGTTTCGTCAACGGAGTATTGCTTCATAGCACCTTTGACGATAAAACCTGCCAATTTGCACACTTCCCCTTCTTGAAGCAAATATTGGTGTTTACGCAATTTTTAGGTTTAAAAGCTTTTTCGATGCCCGACAATATTATTTACTATTTTTTCTAAGACAAAAACAAAATTCAGTGTTTACCCTTAGAAAAATGGCAATGGTATTTATGAATATTTGTCTTCCTTATTCAAAAGTATCAATCTTTATCTTTATGTTTCGATTTATCAATATTGTACTATTACTTTTTGTAGCTTTTGCCTGTAAGAAAGCAGACGA
>JACCDR011720616.1_pt1 | contig 33164 bp, 35 predicted proteins | sample 7446431 | NCBI WGS metagenome assembly JACCDR01 (sample SAMN15323443, study PRJNA562643) | freshwater metagenome | isolation source: river surface water | place: USA:Blue River Watershed | collected 2017-08-17
CCTGTTCAAGCTGGCCAAGGCTTTGGAAAAAATCGCTTTGGAAGACGAATACTTCGTCAGCCGCAAGCTCTACCCCAACGTCGACTTCTACTCTGGCATCGTGCAACGCGCCATCGGCATTCCAGTGAACTTATTCACTGGCATCTTCGCTTTGGCACGCACTGTGGGCTGGATTGCTCAGTTGAACGAAATGATCAGCGACCCCGAGTACAAAATCGGCCGTCCACGTCAATTGTTCACAGGCGCTGCACACCGCACCGTCGAGCCATTGGCCAAGCGCAAGTAATTGCAAAGAGCCCAGTCGCGACTCGTGCGCGACAGCAAAAAGCCCTGCACTGCAGGGCTTTTTTGTTTTTGAGGCGCTCACACATCTGCGCAGTGGTAGGCTCTGCCGCTATGAGTTCTGTTCCGTTCATCAGCACGCCTGAAGCCCTGCGCCAACTGGCCGCCAAAGCCCATGCCCCTTGTCAATGCAGCCTGCAACACTGCGATGGCTGGGAAAGCATCAACGACACCGCCTGGCCCGCTCAACAGATGACCCATGTGGCCACCCTGCGCGACCCCGATGTGCATGACCCCACGTTTGAAGAACACCACCCCAACGGCACCCGCTACGAATCAGCCGATGCACCTGTGGCTTTGAAATTTTTCCCCTACAACCGTTGCGATGTGCATGCCTGCAGCCAATGCCAGCAACACGTGCTGCGCTACACCGAGTTTGGTGGCTACTACGTGGACCACCGAGCACGGCGCTTGAACGCCAAGCTCATCACCGACTAAGCTGCAGCGTTTGCAGCACCTAGCCCAGCGCCACCTCGCCACCCAAAGCCTCAAGCAAATCAGGCAACAGCTTGCGCAGTTCGCCTGTGGCGATGGCCACATCGGTATCAAAGCCGCCATCTTGCTCGGACGCGCCTTCAAACACCACGTCTAAGAAGGTCACCTTCTTGAGCTGCATGCCCTCGGTGAGCGAGAACGACACACGTCCATCCCACGTCATAGCCAAGCGCGTGGGCAGCTTGCCGCCTTCCACATGTTGCTTCACCTCGTCCGTGTCGAGCGCGTGGCGCACATAGCGCACCACCGATTTGGATTCATCGGCAGCTTTGAGTTCACACTCGCGGTCCACACTGAAACCAGCGGGAGGCTCTTGGCTGATGAGCCATGAGGCCATCGCAGACTGCGGTGACATCTCGGTGTTGATAAGTGTCAGGCTCAAGCCTGCCAAGGACTTGACCAACATCGTCACCACTTCGTCCGCCTTGGCTTGGCTGCCCGCATCGAGCACCAACAAATTGGCCACCGTGTCAAACCACACCCACACCGACGACTCTTTGCTGAACGCCATGGGCATCAAAGACAACTTCACGTCTTCTTTGATTTCTTTGGTTTCTTTCTTGCCAGGCTTGCGCCCTTCGGTCGCCTCAATATGGGCGCAACGCTCTTTGGTTTTTCGCGTCACCACCGAACCAGGCACGCCACGGGTTTCGATCTTGAGCTTCAAGATGCGCTGGCTATTCACCACTTCTACCAGCGGGCCAAATGCTTCACCGCGCGGTTCGACCCAACCCACCGATTTTTCTTGGCTGGCCCCACATGGCACAAAACGCTCGGCGTCTAGCGCCTCCTCCAGTTGCTCAAGGCTAGGGCTCCAGCCCTCAGCCACGCGATACACCATCACATTTTTAAACACGAGTTACCTTTGCTGATCGGCATGTGCCGAAATAAAAAAGCCAACCGCAAGAGTTGGCTTTGGATGCGGGTTTGATTTTAACGTGCGGCTCAATACGCCCAGTTACGTCACTTCAACAATGCCGCCAATTCTTCATCGCTGATCAGCGCCGCCGCTGCAGCAACCTCACGCACGGCAACCCCTTTGATGTCTTCTTGAATATGCGCCATCGCTTGGCGTTGCTGAGCAAATACTGCACTCAGTGCTTGCGCCAGCTCGGCACTGGGCAAGTCAGCCACTTTGCCCTCACGCGCCCATGCCACGGCTTGGCCTTGCACTTGATCGACCAAGTCTTTGAGCTGCTGACTGGTTTGTTGAATGTGGTCAATCTTCTCGCGCAAAAGCGCGTTGTCTGCCCGACGTCGCTCTGTCAAACCCATGGCCACACCTCGTTGTGAAATTGCGTTCTTATTATGAAGAGCAACGCTCAGCAGAGATTGGCGAAAGTTAAAACCATAGACTTCAAAGCTAATTCACACACAGAGTTTTTGTGCAATTCCGCACGGGCTTGCACCGAAATGCCCCACATTGAAGAGGAAAATCTGTCCATGGAACCCGATGTTTTGACAAGCCGCATCCCACACATCAAGCAAGCGCTCTTGTCCGCTATCGAAGAGCAACACATTGACTTGGTGTACCAAGGTCAAAACGCTTTACCGTCTCAGCAACTCGTGGGCGTCGAGGCGTTGTGCCGCATTGCGCCTGGGCCTTGGGGCGATGTAACGCCCGATCAGTTCATTCCCGTAGCCGAACACATTGGTTTGATTGCACCGCTAGAGCGTTTGGTGTTTCAGCAAGTCGCACGTGATCTGCCGCAGCTCTTAGCCGCGCATCCCCACATTCGCATTGGCGTGAACTTGTCGATCCGCCATATCAGCGCACTTGATTTCTCGTCGTTTATCAACGGCTGGCTCGACGCGCTGCCCACATCCACCATCGCGCGTTTGGATTTTGAAATCACCGAAACCTACTTTCAGCGCATCTCGCAAACCGTGATTGATGGTTTGCACGCGCTACGCAAACGCGGCGTGCGCATCGTCATGGACGACTTTGGTTCGGGGCAATCGAGCTTGAGCCGTTTGCACACGCTGCCCTTTGATGTCATAAAACTCGACAAACAGTTTGCGCAGCAAATTGAACACCCCATGGTGTCTGCCATCGTCAAAGCGGCAGTGAACTTTGCCCAAGAATTTAATTTGGATTTGATTGCCGAGGGTGTTGAAACTGCCAAGCAATGCCAAGCACTGCAAGCGCTCGACTGTCGCTTGGTGCAAGGTTTTTATTTCTCTCAACCGCAACCCTTGGCGCATTGGCTCACCGCCCACAACACACCCGCCCCTTGAATGCCTTACATCACGATTCGCTGGAAATTCATCATCACCATTGCGGTGTCCACCGCGTGGATGCTGCTGTCTATTTGGCTTTCCATTCCTTGGTATGAGCAACTCAGCCATCACACCACACCAGCCATTGCTGCGTTTTTGATTGGCTTCATTGCCATCATCCCCGGCTTTATGAACGCCTTCATCATGGTGGCCTTGGCGCTCGACAAACGCCCACCCGTGCCGCAGCACGACCATTACCCAAGCGTCACCGTGTTGGTGGCGGCATACAACGAAGCAGAGTCCATCGAAGACACCGTGCGCAGCCTCATGCGCCAAACTTACCCAGGTGCACTCTACGTCACGGTCATCAACGATGGTTCGGCAGACAACACCGCAGGCATCGTGCGTGATCTGCTGTTTGAGTACCCCAACCTCAACCTCATCGACCTCAAAAAAAACGCAGGCAAAGCCAACGCACTCAACCAAGGCTTGGCGCAGTGCAACACCCCCTACGTCATCACGGTCGATGCAGATTGTTGGATTTGGAAAGACGGCATTCAAAACTTGGTGGGCCGACGCTTGGCCGACCCACCCAGCACACGCGCTGTGGCCGGTGCGATTTTGATTCGCAACTCGCGCCAAAACTGGCTCACCAAAGCGCAAGAGTGGGACTATTTCTTGGGCATTGCCGCCATCAAGCGTATTCAGTCGCTGTTTCAAGGCACGCTGGTGGCGCAAGGTGCGTTCTCGCTGTACGACCGTGAGACCTTGGTGGAAGTGGGCGGTTGGCCTGAGACAGTGGGCGAAGACATTGTGCTCACTTGGAAAATTTTGCGCGCAGGCTACCGTGTGGGCCACGCCGAAAACGCGATTGCCCTCACCTGCTGCCCCGATAACTTGACGCAGTTCATTCGCCAGCGCCAGCGCTGGTCGCGGGGCTTAATTGAAGCGTTCAAGATCACGCCCGACATCTTGATGCAACGCCGCATGCCCGTGTTTTACATCTGGTGGAACACGCTGTTTCCGTTCATGGACTTGGCCTACAGCTTGGGTTTTATTCCGGGTTTGGTGCTGGCCATGTTTGGCCACTTCTGGATCGTGGGCCCCATGACCTTGGCCTTGTTGCCCATCAGCTTTTTGATGAACTCGCTCATGTACACGCGCAGCAAAGCGACGTTTGACGAAGTGGGCCTGAAAGTGCGCCGCAATCGTTTGGGCCTGCTCTCGTACACCTTGGTCTACAGCATCATCTTGCAGCCCGCGTGCGTGTGGGGCTACATCAGCGAACTGTTGAACTTGCGCAAAACATGGGGAACCAAATGACAGTCAAGATCACGGCGGTGGCCGCCTTGTGTGCCATCTTTACATTCGGCCCGAACACACCGACCATCGCAGCAGACACCGCATGGGCCGTGTCCCCTGCTTGGAGCCAATCGAGCGACAGCGATGGTCTGAGCATTCGCAAAGCCTTTGCTGCTGCGCTGCCCAGCTACACCAATGGGCTCAAATGGCAAGGCGTGGAGTGGCAAGAACAACGCTATCAACAAAACGGCAACAGCCTCAGCGGACACGGCGTTAACTACACCGCCCAAGACTTGGACGCCCTCACCGGCATGGGATACAGCTTGAAAGTTGGTGCTAATCAAGGCCCTACAAAAACCACCGCCATTGGCGAGTGGAACTACAACCGCGCCTACAACGCACAACTGCATTGGGGAGTGTTTGCCAGCCGCGATTGGGTGGAGTCGATGAACGCCTTGCAGCGCGGCATCCATTACGACCTAGTAGGCGGCAATGTGGACTACCAAGTGCACCCACGCGTCACCGTGGTGGGTTCGCTTGCACAAACCCATTTTTCAGATGGACAAGACCGCCAGCAACAGCGCGCCCGCGCCGTGTGGGATGCCTGGCCTGATCAAGGCATCACCCTGCAATGGGCCTACAGACACCAGCTGGGTGACGCCAATGGGGCTGCCAGCGGCAACTACTTCAACCCCGACCGTTTGAATGAATCGATGGGCCTGATTGGCTGGCGTCGCCGCTTCGACGGCTGGCAGTGGTACGCCCGCTTGGGCGAAGGTCGCCAAACTGTGAACAACGATGGCAGCACACCCGCACGTTTGGCTGAGTTGCAACTCACCAGCCCCGTGCATGGCAGCTCGTATTTCAAAGTACGCGCAGGCCGCAGCGAAACAGTGGGGTTGAATGGCCCCGGCTACGTGTACCGCTACCTCGACGCACAGTGGATCTGGCCACTCGGTCGATAAGCCAACCGATCCATCAACGCAACTTAGGTAGCTGGTAAGGCCAAACTCTCGTCGTCTGAACCAAAGGTCGACACACGGTTTCGCCCGCTACGTTTGGCTTCGTACATGGCTTGGTCAGCGTGCTGCTGAATCGCTTGCATGGTCTCTTGGTCAAAGCGCTTGGCGGCCACACCAATGCTGGCGGTGATTTTCAAACGCACGCCATCCACCTCAATGTGAATTGACTCAATCGCGACACGCAAGGTTTCGGCCAACTGCTGTGCGCCGTGCAACTGGGTGTTGGGCAAAAACACCGAAAACTCTTCGCCCCCAATGCGCCCCACGATGTCACTGCGGCGCACCGTTGCACGCAGAGTCTGCGCCACAGTACGCAACACATCGTCGCCCACCGCATGGCCATAGGTGTCGTTGATAGATTTGAAATGGTCTAGGTCAATGAACAGCACCGCAAATGGCTGGTTGCTCCGTTGGCTGGCATGAATTTGCTGGTCGCAGGCGCGGTAGTAGGCACCTGCGTTGAACACACGCGTGAGTGGGTCATGGCTGGCCAAGTCTTGAAGCTGGTTGTTGTAGTCGCGCATGCGTTTGAAGTACGACATCGAGCGATCCACATACGCATGAAACGACACACCCAAATACACCATAGCCAACACACCGGTCGCCATGGCACTTTGGGAATACGGGCTCTCAAGGTAGTTGTTGCCCACGATGAAACCCACCATCGTCAGCACCGTCACCACCCAGCCTGGGCGCTGGCCCAACAAAATAAACACACACGGAATATTGGTGTAAAACCAAAGCACGCGCAGCTCATCCACGGGCACATAGATCAAGGCTGAGGCGCTTTCGCACAGGCTCAGCACCTCATACGTCCAGCCAATGCGCTTGAAACGTTTGGGCGCACCACGCAATAGCAGCCACAACACCAGCGTGGCCGTGACGAACGTGATCATCATGCGGCCATGCGCCCAACCAATGAGGTTGATCTGGCTGACCAATCCCAAAATAAACAAGCCTGTCAGTGCCGCAGCGGTGAGCATGAGCACGATGAGGAACTTGTACCGAAACTCCAAATACTCTTCTTGCTCTGAAAACTGAACCGAACCAAACGCCAGCCACTTCAGGGCTTGCAATGGCACAGATACAACGCGCTGAAACATAAAATTCCTATCGAAGGCAGCAGTCTTTATGATAAGAATTGAAACACAAACTCACAAGCAAAAATGTCAAACCACGAGCAAGCCCCCAAAAAAGCAAAATTTGCCGACATGAAGTTTCAAGTAGGCCAGCGCGTGCAGCTGATTCAAGACGGCGCGGGGGCGCACAAGCACTACACCAGCGTCATTGGTTGGGTAGAAAACGAGTTTCTGATGCTGCGCGTGCCCCAAGACGATGGCTGGATCACCCACTTGCGTGAAGGCATCAACGTGGAAGTGCGTTTGTTCTCGGGCCTGTCCATCTTCACATTCAAAAGCCGCATCAACACGCTGCTGCTCAATCCGCGCAACTACATGCTTTTGAGTTTTCCAGAAGACATTCTTGAAAGCCCCATGCGTGCCCACTTGCGTGTGCGCACCTCGCTGCCTGTTGAGATTTTGGAATCAACCTCTGGCCACAATTTGGGCGAGTTTCATCTGCACGACATCAGCGGTGGCGGCACATCGGTGGTGGGCCCATTCAAGCTGGGCGAAGTAGAAAGCCGCATCAAACTGGGTCTGCGCTTTGACCTGCAATCCACCGGCAAATCTGAACACGCCGAAATGATGGGCACCATTCAGAACGTGGAGCACGTCCACCGCGCCAACCAAGCCGACGCCAAACCCGAATACCAACACGGCATTCGCTTTGACGAGCCCGATGCGCGTGTGGTGCTGTTGGTGCATGAGTTGCAGCAACGTGCGCATTGACGTGAAATTTCTTGGCCTATTCTTGGCTTGGGTGCTGGTCAACTTGCCAGCACTTGCCCAACAAGCCGACTGCGGTTTTATTCAAAACCCCGACCGCCAAGCCTATTGCCGCGCCATCAGCGGCGGCGGGTCTAGCCACTGTGGGTTTATTCGCGAGCCAGACCTGCAAGCGCGTTGCCGCGCTGAAATAGGGGGTGGCAGCAGCCAGTGCGGGTTCATCCGTGACCGCGACATGCAAGCCGCTTGCCGTGCCAGCGCCGACCGCGCCAACACGCATGGCAGCTCAAGCCAATGCGGGTTCATTCAAAACCCAGACAAGCAAGCCTATTGCCGCGCCACATCGGGCGGCGGAACGAGCCAATGCGGCTTTATTCGTGACCGCGATATGCAAGCGGCCTGTAGGGCCAAGACGCGCTGAAATACAAGCCCTCAAGCCCGCGTATCCACAAAATGTATGCCGTCAGGTTGATGAGGCCGCGATGGAGGATGCGACGCAGGCATCGCGTGCGCTGCATGCGCCACCAGAGGCGTCGCGTTGATGAACTTGGTCTTGATCTCGCGCACAACTTGCTGCGCCACATACACACTGCCTGCATCTAGCGCTTTAGACAGACGCACAAACTGCGCATCAGTGCTGAGCGCGTGGTCGAAATTCATCAACACCTTGAGGGCGAGCTTGGAAGCGTCTAAGTGGCCGTGCTCGACCGCATCAAACAGCGCCAGTATTTTTTGGCGCCTCTGTTGCTGCCGATCTTGCGGCGTACTGCCGTGCCCCCCATAGCTGCCGGGATGGGCGTTGACACGCATCATGCTTGTGGATTCCATAGCAAGCTCCTTCAAGAGGTTCAGGTCATTTCTGTGTGTTCCTTGTTGCGGCAATTGGGTTGTCCAATTTCTGGCACATATGCATAAGGTGTGCCAAAGCGCAAACGGCAATGGTTTGCCGATTTAAGAGCTTGAGGAGGGATGTGTATTAGGAAAAGAAAAAACGCACCTCGCAGGGTGCGTTTTCTATTTGGCGGAAGCGGTGACGCTCAGAACCAAATCCTTCAATGTCCGCAATAGTGCGGAAAGCCGAATAAAAACAACAAGTTCCGGCATAGAGATCGTTCGCCATTTTCCGTAAACTTCCGCATAAAACTACTATAGTTTGATAGTAAATTTGTGTGTAAAAAATTCGAATGCAAGCATGGCACTCAATAAACTTACCGATCTCAAACTGGAATCCATCACAGTAAAAGCCCGAAGGGCTGCAAACACGCCCAATGCCAAAACCGCCCTTGTAGGTGACGGCGGCGGACTCTACCTCTCAATTACCAAAGCTGGCAGCGCATCATGGCTCTTTAGATACATGGTAGCGGGCAAAGCCCATGCGATTGGCTTGGGAGGTTATCCAAAAGTTAGCCTCAAATTTGCCAGAGCCAAAGCGCAAGAAGTGCGTGACTCGCTGGCCCAAGGCATTGATCCCTCACTGGCCAAGAAAGAAGCCGCACGACAACAAAAAATCGCTACTGCAATGGCCAAGACCTTTGACACCTGTGCTCAGGAGTACATCGAACTTCAGCGCCCGATGTGGGCCAATGAGAAACACGCTCAGCAATGGAGAAACACGATTGCCACTTACGCCTCACCGTTCATTGGTAAGCTGCCGATTGCCCACATAGAGACAGACGATGTGCTTAGCATTTTGAAACCGATTTGGACAACAAAACCAGATACAGCTAGCAGACTGCGTGGACGGATCGAGAGTGTCTTGGGCTGGGCGACTGTCCATGGTTGGCGCAAAGGGCAAAACCCAGCACGATTTAAAGACCATTTGGAACACTTACTACCCAAACGTCAGACCAGTGCACCAAAACACCATGCGGCCATGCCCTACGCAGAAATTCCGGCATTCATGCAGCAGTTGCAAAGCGAAGGAGGTATGGCTCGGTATGCTTTGGAGTTCTTGATCCTTTGCGCATCTAGAACCGGGGAAGTGATCGCGGCCAAGTGGTCTGAAATCGACATATCGAAACGCCTCTGGACAATTCCTGCCAGTCGTATGAAGGCAAAGGTTGAGCACCGTGTTCCACTGAATGACCGTGCTTTGGAAGTACTAAAAGCGGTCAAGCCCTTCTCGCAAGGCGAGCATGTCTTTGCTGGAAGAAAGCACGACAAACCACTTTCCAACATGGCAATGGCCCAATTACTCAAGAGAATGCAATTCAAAGGTGTGACCGTACATGGGTTTCGTTCAAGTTTTCGGGTTTGGGCCGGCGAGTGCACAAGTTATCCATTCCACGTAGCAGAGCAAGCTCTGGCTCACAACCTTCCAGACGCTGTGCAAGCGGCATATTTACGCACGGACTTTTTCGAGCATCGAGTGGGGCTGATGCGAGATTGGGCCACGTTTGTAAACCCACAAGTCAAACACCCAAAATCTTCAAACTAAAAGTTGGGACACTGAGCATATCGGATGACCAATCAACAGCAACAAACTGCATATGTCATACAAAGAATTAAAGTCTCCACACGGCAAGTTTCATCCAGCACAGGTTGCAGAATACAAGTCAAAAATTGGAATGTCGCAGCCGCGATCTTTCTCAAAAACCCAATACGATGGCCTCACCGATAAAAGTACTTATGCTGAATATGCATGGGAGTTTTTGCGGCGGAACAAGTTCTATCAGACTTTGATTGATGCGGCCTCTGACAACAAAGTCCCGCACTACCCTTTGCCATCATGGGGCTATAGACAAAGCAGCCGCTTCGAAGAAGCACCTACATGGGAATATCACTGTGGACTATGGAGTAAACCATACAAGCACTACTCCGAAACCTATACGACTGACATTGCTTGGTATCCCATTGAGCACATGCTCAAGAACATGCGCGGGGAATTAGGGCGGTCAGAAGAATTGCAAGACCGGAGCACTCAGCTTCAAATCACGATTGACTTAGGACACAAGTTTGGCCCCGGAGTCTCCGGCATAAAAAAACAACTAGAGATCGCCGAACAAGCTATCACTGTATTTCATAAAAAGTTAAAAAGCACAAGCTGTATTGGTCAACTGGAGGCTAATCGCACAAGCAAGGCTGTCCTTCGCCGTTACTTGTACATCGCGGACTTATTCACGGGCGAGCGAAGCATAAAAAAAGAAATCGACAAGCGCAACGACAGCGGTGAAGTTCCGATGAAAAGAGTCGGAACTCGTGTGTTATCAGTCAAAGAAATCGCAGCGAAGATCAATTCAAAAAAGATCCAATACTCCGCAACAACTGACTCTATCGGAAAAGATGCAGATGAAGCTTTTGCGTATATCTATCAATGGAAATGTCTAAATTTGCTCACCCTCGCAGACAACCCATAAGCTCAATTACAAAAAATAATTGCCAATCGATTTCGGCAGCTTCTATCCACAGATTTCACGCTAATAGTCTCCAAATCAGTCCTGCATCGCAATCAGCAGGGAGTTAACTACGCCTGATTCAAGAAGCGTACGCACATTAATAACGTCTATTTCGTGCTGTTTTCGCTGCAATTCAGAGCGTCAAAAACCAGAAATGGATATGCAATCGCAAGCACGTCGAAGCTGATAGTTCCCTCATTCGCTCTCGCAGCGCCTGAAGGGAACTCTAAATGTCAGATCAAAAAGCGGTCCAAGCGTACAAAAGCATCGATGCAGATTTAGAACTCATCGATATCAAAAAAGTCTGCTCCATGCTCGGGGTTGGTCGCACCTTTGTCTACGAAGGCATTGCACGTAAGACACTCCCCCAGCCATTGAAGTTATCGCCCGGTCGTCGTGGCGTGGTTCGCTTTATCAAGGCAGAGATTCTCCAGTACGTGGCCCAAAAAGCTGCAATGCGTAAGGAGGGTCCACATGAAGAGTGATGCCGACAAATGCAGCAAATTTTCAATTTATCAGCAACAGGCCAAAGCCCAAATTAGCTTAGAGATCAGTGCGTTCTTTTGCAAAGAACGGCTTGCAATTTGGCAACGCTGCAAATGTCAAAACGACCACTTAGACCTTTCCCATATATGGCTTGGGTTTGTTTCAACACTGTTTGACAGGTCTTAGATGGTGAGTGACTTTCCTCACAAATGCACTTAGTAATACACACACATGTCACACCAGCTTAGCTAGCTAAACCGACTAAATGACCACCCAAAAACCAAGCTGAAAACTAGCCATCACCAAGTGACTACGTACAGCTTTGCTTTAACTTTTAGAAAGCACTTATCATGACAGACTCAATCAAAATTCACATCTCAACAGCGAAGATCAACCAAAAATTCCTGGCCAAGCTTCCATGTCCTCAACTCCTGAAGACTGACCAAGACGACCCCAATGTCCTGACTGCCATTCTCGCTAAGAAACAGTATCCAACCAGTCCTTTAACAGGCAAAGGATACGAGCTGAAAATTATTGCAGACGCTGCTGGCCAAATTTTAGGAATTGACGTATCTGTAAACGTACCTTGCTGTCTTGTAGGGCAAAACATCGAGCACGGTTTATCAGTATTCGCCGCCAGTGTTGCCAGCGTCTTACTTGCAACACACTATTTAGCGACACATGGTGTGCCCAAGGATGAATTGAACAAACTGGAATACGACGACATTGAGATCACTCAAGTCACGTTGACCTACCTCATCGAATCTATCGACACGGTCAAGGACATGGGGTTGATTGAAAATGCCATTTGCAGCCTTCACCCACATCGAAAAAAACAGAAAGGCAAGTATGCAGAGGGAACGCAAGGTTTTTTCGATGCAAACGGTAACAAGACCATTAGATGCAATATGCGCCCCTTCGCCCTGAGTTGCTATGCCAAGGCACCAGACTTGTTGACAGACACCGCCCATGAAGAGTTTGGTAAATCGCGCATCCGTATCGAACTCATTCTCCACCGCTGTGAGCTAAAAGGCTTGCAGCGTAATAAACCTCAGAGCTGGGTTGGTGCACATGAATCTGGTGCCTACGCAGACATCTTTGAGACTTATGTGCGCAACAAATTCTTTAGACTCGATGACAACCTGCGCCAAAACCGCCCTGACACCACAGATATTGCCAAACTAACGGGCTTGAGTTTGAGCGTGTTTAAAGATTACATGCAGAGCAAAGACCCACGTACTGATTCACAATTTCAAGAGTTGAAAGCAAAAAATCCTCGCGCGGAACAAAAACTTTACTCCCAAGTCAAGCGGAACATTTTTGAAAAGCTGCGTATTGACATCAGCATCCCGTTTTCCAAACACATGAAACTCAGCACAGCGAAGCTGGATAAGTTGATGGTGTGGGCTGGAGACCATCACCCCAGCAAAGATGTTGTGGATCGCTGCTTTTGTATGGACAACTGGAAATACCTGAAGCAAAAACTTGAAGGAGCAGTTGCACAAGCTGAACTGAACTACCTCAACAAGCAGTCATCTAAATACATTGAACCAATGTCTTGGGACTCCATGTAAATGAACGGTGAGTGATTTGATTTATGTCTCTCTCAAGTCACTCACTAACTCATTGGCACGTTCAAACAAGCTATGCAATTGAACACTCACCAACGCACTATTTGATTTAGTACTCTCGTGCTCTAACTAATCGACGGATATGCCCAGGTCGGGTAGGCCAGCTGCAAACCCTCTCGATGTTTCGCAGTCATCTCTCCCTCAAGTCGGTCTAGCCAAGCGAGGAATTCGTCCCAATTCCCCAAGCTGAACACCTTCGTTCCGAATCGCCCTTCAAGGTTGACGGTTGGCCGTGAAACTAAGTCTGCCATTGGCTGGTCCATCACGAAGACGTCCACATACGGTGCGTAGGTCGCAATGTGTTTGACGTCGTAGAAGAACCCATTCAGCTTTCGCAACGCTTGGTCCCGATTTGTGTAGAAGCCATTCTTCACCAGATGCTTGAGAGTGGCCAACATGTGTGCATTCAGCCACTGGTAGGGGACCTCCTTGAAATGGTCAGAAAAGAGGAACTCTAAGCACTTGCGCAGCTTAAGCTCCGGCGCCTCATCCTCTGGGACCAAGTAGAGCATGGTCTGAACCACCTGCGAAATGATTGGCGCGTCAAAAATGGCCATGTAGTCACCATCAGCGACACGCAGCGCAAACTCCATATAAAAGTCCATGTAGGACTTGCCCGCCGCTTGGTGCTCGGCCGCGACATCTTCCTCAAAAGACGAATTTAGATGCCGCCATCCATCGAACAGGTTGATAAGCCCCTCAACCGATTGCTTCTTGAGATCCCGGATGAGTTCTATGTCACCTAGATATCGCCCCACATCAATGCGAAGGTAGCTGTCCCACTTGTTGATGTCGTCCCTCAGCACATCACCTGGCTCCAACTCGTACTTCGTGGGCCTGCCAGAAAGCCACGCCTTGAACGCTTTAACTATTTGGGTTTGCTCGACGCTATAGGCAGCTTCAAATTCATGCCCTCGTGCCGTCGCCTTGATGAATTCAAAGAGCTCCTGTCGTTTCTCCCACTGGTGTGTCTCATCCTCGTGAATCGAGGAGAACGGGGCAACAAGGAGCTGCAGGGAAGCTAACCGAGAAATGCGTTCAGCAGCTGCGACGAATCGCGTATCGCCCCCTCGGAATGCCCCGCTGAAGAAGAACTGGTCAAGATAAACAACCTTTTTCCGTAGCGGAGGCAGGTCGACATGCTCCCTGTAGCGACATCGCTTGCAGCCTCTAAAAACGTAGTGGCCATACACGTCAACGTTTCCAAAGGTATGTTGAGACTTGCAAACCGGACAGTCTCCTAGGACATATGTCACCAGTGCCATTAACGCCCCCTATGTCTCGTCAACGCATCTTTCCCAAAGTGCGAATTTAAGGACTCTACCGCAACCAAGGGGCAGCCTCTCGTGGTTACTGGCATTGACGGTCTGGTCCAAACCAGATGCAGCCTTGAAATGTGTGAGCCGGATAACTATTTACCTTATCGGGAGCAGTTTACCGTGCCAAAGCTGCTGCAAAACGGATGTTGCTCAACGGCAGCTTTCAGCCTACAGCAGACAGTCACAGAAGAATCAACGCGAGTAATTAGTGACAATTGCGGCTTATCGATTGCTAGCATTTTTGGCAGCAAACTAGGAATGCCGAGATGCGTGTTATGGCTAGCTAGCTAAATGACCGTGGTTCGCGACAGATGCCCAAATAAGGTTTCGATGGCGGTCGTGTGCCGAGTGCGGAAGTTGACCACGAGCGGGTACTCAAGAGTTAGGAGATGGTTGGGTTGCTTGCTTAGCTTTTTGGGTTTTGGCGAACTCGATGACTTTCTTCCAAACCTCGATTGGATTTGCATTCCCATTAAGAGCTTGGAGGACGCTGTGGGTTGTGCCCCAGTCAACACCATCAATATTTAATACTCGGTCGTGATGATTCCCGTCGTCTGGCCAGTTTGCAGCGATTGCAGCCAGGACCTCCGTAGGACCAGCCAACATGTCATCGGAACGGACATCGAACAGACTGCCGTCGATGATTTCGTCTATGACTGAGGCCTTCCACACGGTCCCAATCTGCGCCTCAAAGAGGCGATCTTCCTCTTTCGTATCAGGGTCAATCAATCGACCGACGTAAATTCCTTGGAGGGCTGCCGCCGGACTCGAACCAGCATAGGTCGTCCCACCGACGTGAACATTCCCTTGCTTGTTATACGAGATGACCGGCGCCCCAGACATTCCTTCACGGGAGGCGCAGTCTACAAGAAATTTTGATTGGCGCTCCCACCCTCTGTGCGGGTCTGAAGCAACAGTCGCGCGTTTCCAGATAGGCTCAACTGAGTAGTCAGCGATCCCCTTCGGGTATCCCAGGATGAAGAGTTCGTCTCCAACATGAATCAAATCCTCTGGAGGGACGTTGATGCGCCCGTAGGTGCTAATGCACTGTTGAATGGATTGGACTTTGGTCTTGACGAGGCCATCCTCCTCCCTAAGCCTGATACCCACCTTCTGTTGAGGCTCACCGGCTACGTTCACCTCCATTGTGTAAGTTGCGGTCAAGTCAATAGGCAGCACTGCGACATCTACTCTTGGCCATCTCTCGGGATGGATCATGTAGGCCGCGCCGTCGGCCTTTTCCAAGCTTAGGACAAAAGACAGCCGAGTCCACCCTGAGAATTGCCCCGAGATGAGCTGAGCGTATGTAACAACCACGTTGTTGGGTATTGCTAGCGTCTTCGACGAGAGCGGTGACAGGGTGTAGCTGTGTCGACCAGATAGGTTGTGCCAAGCGGTAGCAATGAAGTACGCGCCGTCTTTCTCGTAGATGACGCCCGAACCGCACGAAAGAACTCTCTGGTCGCGCCGCATCGTGAGCAAGACAGCCGAGGCAGATGGTTGATAAATTTCTGTCAAGGGCTCTCCAAGCTTTGGTGACATTGCAAAGGCGACGAAGACGATGTACCCCAGCCCAGTGGCTAAAGAATTAACCGTCAGCGACGGGTCGCTAGTGGCGATAAAAAGTTCCCAATATCGACAATATAACCTCAATAAGAGTTAACATTTACCGTACATTTCGTGAGATAGGAGTCCACTTGTACGCAGAAGTTAGGGTTTCACTGGCTAAAGCAGTGCAATCAACCTCTATTTCGACACCGCTTGCAAGGCATTTTGGCAACAGTGCAATAACTCCAGCCTTAGCGTTAGCCAATACGCCAATTGCCGGATATGTCAATCAGGCAGTTGGGGCGGCAGCATTCCCGCCAGGAGTGATAGTTATTTATCTTTGTACTGCCAGTGATGAGGTCTTGGTGCATGTCTATGGCAAAACAATTCCTCAGTTAAAAGAGCATTGCGCCAAGGCTGTCAAACAACTGAAAAAGATTAACGCCGTAAAAGTCGCGAATTCAACCGCTAGCATTTTGGTCCCCATCAACGGAACTGATGTTGATCTGCTAGCAGGAACAGAGGCATCATGGTGGGACTCATTTTGGCATTTTTTAGTCGACAAGATGATTTCTAAACTGGTGGCTGCGGCAATCAATGCTGCACTGGCATACTGGTATTTGCCGTCCTCGTCCTCTCAATTCACATCAGCGCTGATTGGCCTTGCAGCAACAGCCATTAGTGTTCTAGCTGAAGCTACCCACGCCTCTTGGCTTTCTAAATCTTGGAGCTGGAAGGAATCGAAATGAGTCATGACCAAATTAGTCGACAACTTATGGCTATGAGCGCCTCCGAATCTTTTGTACTCGAAGCGCTCACTCTACTTCCTCAAACCTATCACGTTGCAAATCAGCGCAGATCAATCAGGTTTAAGGATAAGTTCGAAAATAGCTTTAGATACGAAGCTGACTTTGAAGTTAAAAGCACCGATGGAAGATTGCTATTGATCGAAGTCAAATCTGAGCGCTCAATGTCTTTGTCAAATATGGTTCGATTTGTTGAGATCGACAAGGCAATTCGAAATAATCCTGCCACTGGCTTCATGATTTTGGTATGGGGTTCGGAGCATCCATCTTCAAAATTTGAGGAGCGCCCAGAGTTCAATCATCTGCATATTTTTCATACAAACAAACCATCCCACGTCGTTCAAGCCATTGAAATGGAATTTGCGGGGTTGAGCCACCCAACTTGAGCCCCAAAGTAGGATACAGACGCATAGGCTATACCATCAGTTAGAGCGGGCCTAATATTAGGTCCGCTCTAACTTGGACTTATGTCTCACTTCGCGCTACTAGTTTTTGGACTAAGTGGTGCAACGTTAATCAGTGACGTTATCTGCACTACGTCCACTAATTACTGTCACTGACATAGCCTTTAAAACGGATATCTAAACAGCGAGACGCGCGGCAGTCAGGCGAACCGTATCGCGTCATAAATTTACCGTACGCGTCAATACAACTTGAGTATTTAAACCACTTAAGCAGATCACTGTGACTGCTCAATGCACAGCCAATGACTTAATCTGCGTTTCCACATACTGGTAAATCACCTCTGCGCGAGCATCGATATCTTCGCTGGAGTATTCATCCGGCAAGCCTACCAACATGCTGTCGATGATTGCAGTTTTCATTTGGGCTTGTAACGACGCCCGGTCACGCAAGTCGCCCATTTGCTGACGGCGCATTTCGAAAGCATCCATCAGTTCTTGCGCGACCATCTTGATTTTCTCGATGTCGCCCTTCGTGATGCTGGTTTTGTCCTTTGAAAGCAGATCAAATACCGCCAATTCCTTTTCGGTCTTGAAGCCTTCTCGGATGTAACGTTGCTCCTCCTGGTCCAGTGAATCGTGCAGCGTCATCAGATCATCAAAGACTCGCTGGATTTCAGCATCATCCTTGTCCTTGTTGTAATCGGCAATGATCTCTTGATAGCGTTTGTAGAGGTCTATCCGGCTCGGGTTCTGGGCCATCATGCGATCCAGCCTAGCCTGAATCCGCTCTTGCAGGGTCAGGACGGCTGTTTCCTTGTAGGGAGACTTGGCAAACTCAACTCGCAGACGTTCGAAATCGATGCCTGACAAGTCATATTGCTTGGTAGGCTGATTCACTTGCCCTTTGGGCGTTACTTCCAGCGAGACATCAATCACACCACGAATCTCTTGCATGATCGCGGTGATATCAACTTTGGGCTTGGGCTTTTGTAGCAGGTTGTAGATAGCCGAAATCGCGTTCTCCTGCGGTTCATAAGTAAACACGCCTGGATTCGGGAACAAGCCCCTGAAGCGATCAAACACATCCTCAGCCAGGACCTGAAACGTCTTTTTGTTTTCGGCAGACGTACTGAGCGCGTTTTGGGCATTCAACAGTTCAGCCCATGTTTCTTCGCCCTCCTCGGCGCGCACCAATGCATCCAATTCGTAGCCTACGGTTTTTAGATGAACCTGCACCTTTCCGATGGCTGCCGCATATTCAGCCAGCGCCTGATCTTCGTCAAAAAGCGGATCAGCAGGTGTGCCTTTGTCGCCTTGTGCGTAAGTGGCCAGCGCTTTACGCAAGCTCTTGAGCATGCCGTTGTAGTCGATGATGAGACCGTTTTTCTTGTTAGCCGCCACCCGATTGACGCGGGCAATGGCCTGCATCAAGGTATGCCCCTTCATGGGCTTGTCCAGATATAGCGTTGCCAGCGACTTCACATCAAATCCAGTCAGCCACATAGCGCAGACCACCGCCACACGGAACGGATGTTTACCGTCCTTGAAGCACTCATCAATATCTTTGCCGCCAATACCTTTGACCATGACTTCGCGGTAAGGCTTTACGTCGATCCCTTCATCGGCAAAGTCTTTGACCTCGTTTTGTTCGGGGCTAAACACTGGGTGTATCTGCGTGTCAGCCATCCATGCGATCTGCGCCTGCAGACGAGCCACAAACGCCGTTTCAGGTTTACCGACCTTGGCAAAGTATTCTTTTTCTTTCAGGAGCTTGCTTTGCAACTCCAGCATCTTGGCTTCCCACTTGTCCTTGATGCGCTCGGCCATCTTGGCACAGGTGATCTTGTCGATGCAGACCAGCATGGCCTTGGCATTGCCACCATACTTCGGCGAGCTACCCGGCTTCACTGGAGACTCCATCAAGCGCCAACGCTGGTGAAAGTGCTCCACGAAATCCGTGGCAACGTCGTTCAGATGAGTGTCCGAGGTAAAGACCGGATATTCCCGTGCCAGTTCGCGGTATAGCTTTTCTTCTTGCTCTTCAGTCAGCTCGCCATCGGCACGGGCGGCATCGATGCGCTCCTCAATCCGTTTATTCAAATCGGTATCAACAATGCGCAGCTTCTCGCCCCGGTTCTCGTAGTAAAGCGGCAGGGTGGCACCGTCTGAGACTGCTCGCTGAAAGTCGTAGACCGACACATACGGGCCAAACACCTGCTCGGTGACACTGCGTTCGGGGCCATCGATCAACGGGGTCCCGGTGAAGCCAATGAACTTCGCACGCTGCAAGGCCATGCGCATGTTCAGCGCCAGACGACCATATTGGGTGCGGTGTGCCTCATCAGACACCACAATTACATCGCTTCGCTGGTTCCAAGACTCGGTCACGCGCTTGCGAAACTTGTGGATCAGGCTGAACACATAACGGCGATTTTCGTCCTTGAGCAGACGTTCCAAGCCTTCGGCACCGGTGGCTTTGTCGCCCTTATTGGTCGAGACACCACAACCAACGAAGGTTTTGTAAATCTGATCGTCCAGTTCTTTGCGGTCTGTCAGCAGCACAAAGGTGTAGGCCGCAGAGACTTTGCGATGCACTTTCTGGCAGAAGAACACCATGGAATAGCTCTTGCCACTGCCTTGGGTGTGCCAGAACACGCCTAGCTTGCCCGCAAGGACATCGGCATCGCCTCGTTGCAGCTTGGCAATGGCCTTGTTAACTCCCAGATACTGGTGGTTACGCGCCACCACCTTTAGTGTGTGTTCCTCGCTGCTGTCAAAAAGCGTGAAGTTCTCCACCAGATCAAGCAATGCATCCTTGGCACACATGCCGCGCAACAGGATTGGCAAGATTGGTTTCAGCGGTGGCTCGTCATGCTTAGGTGCCGGATCGGTATCGTCTTCATTGAGTCGTTTCCAGCGGTAGAAATGATCCCAGCTGCTCGTGATAGAGCCAAAGCGCGCATCCAGTCCATTGGAAACGATCACCAGCGCGTTGTAGTGAAACAGGTGCGGGATCGTGTCTTTGTAGTCTGTGTAGTTGTCATCAAATGCTGCCCGCAAGCCCTTGTCGTGACGTTTGAGTTCGATGAACACCAAGGGCAGACCGTTGACGAAACCAACCAGATCGCAGCGCCTCCGAAACGGCCCACTTTGTACCCACAGCTCACGCACAATCAAAAATTCATTAGCTGTCGGGTTCTGAAAATCGATCACCGTTACATGCACGTCATCGGCTGCACTGCCTCCAGGTGATTTCAGGGTAATGCCATCGCGCATCAAGCGCCATTTGGCCTCGTTGTGTTGCAGCAGCGTCTTGGTCGGGTCCGCGTCAAGCAGTTGATCGCGTGCCAATGTGAGCTTGACACGCCCCTCGGGCGTAGCCGCCAACTTGGGGTTGAGTTTGCACAGCGCCGCATCCAACTCCCGTACCAGCACCACCTCGGTCGCATCTTTCCGGCCCAATAGCGAACCCTGACCAAAGGTCTCGGTGTTGAAAGCAAAAACCGACCGCCAGTCGAGGTTGTCCTCAAACAACTTGGCTGCGGGTTCCTGAATGTTGTTGTCTTCCGAGTAGGCGGCGCTGGCCATGGTGCTCCCTTTTGTTTTTTAGACTTGGATTTCGCCGGACATGAGTTTTGGCAGAAGCGCGTCGCGTGCTTCTGCAAGCTTTTGGTTGGCTGAAAGCAAATTCTCGGATTGCGCAAGCATTGGCCAAACAAGCTCATGAAAATCTTGGGCCACAGTTGCGGCAGGCCGCCAAATCTCTATCGCGCCGATGTCAGCTCTATTCAGCTCCAACTGGTTCGTGGCCCCTTTCCCCATCGCGGTGAACGTCGACTCAAGACTAAGTAGGGTCTGTCCAAAATATGTTGCCCATTCCTTACCTATAGGACGAGCAATAGTGACGTGGGTATCTACTGTGCAGTTTTCTATCGGACTACGGACTTGAGCAACGCGCCCCAGCGTTCCTGCCCCAGTGGAGTTGATGAGAACATCCCCCGTTTGTATAAGTCGTTCAGGCTTCACCTCTTTGGATTGCCTTCTTGCAGGCAACATCGAAAGTCGCCCCTCTCTAATGCATTTTTGATTGATGACAAGGCCCGGAGCAGATTCGTTGTATGAGGGCGTGATTCCACGGTTCAGAAAGGTAGTTTGCTCAGCAATTGACGTCTTGCTCCATCCCTGTGGTACGCCATCGGTCAATGGCACCGACTCATAGCCCGGAAATCGCAGATTCACAAACCACTCGCGGTACAGCAATCGAGCCGACTCTTCGAGCAAGGAAATCCGGCGCTGATTGTTTTCGATCAAGTGGTCGTAGGCGGCAATGAAATCAACGATTCGATCTTGAATGTCAAGGTCTGGCAATTGAAAGGTAAAGCTCGCAATATCTTTGCCGCTGATGTGAGGAATGTTCGCGCCTGTGGTAATCCTATCAATGTGGGCGAGGAAGTCAGGAGTCGAAAGCACGTAACGCAGAAAGTTTGTCCGTGCTTTGTCATTGATGCCTCGAATGCGAGTGACACGCTGCACCAGCAGGCTTGGCAAGTCCTGATCTTTAATCCATGCCAACTTGAGGCCGCCTCCCACAATAGGCCGGTCCATCGCAAGAATTACGTCACCTTTTTGCAGCTGATAACGTGAAAGATCGTCGTAGGCGTCACTTCGCCACTTCTTGGCCTTTTCTCCCCAGCGGATGAAGCCCTGTTGCACGTTGTCGCCACGCACCAAGAAGACGCCTTCCTCGGAATGGTCTAGGAACTCTGCGCTCTTGAAGGCGAAGCCGGAGAGCATGTCGGCGACATCCCCAAGCTGGACTGGTTCAGCCGTCATTCACCAATCTCCGAAAAAGCTGCTTGGATCTTGGTCGCGAGCTGAGTGGCTGTGCTGTTGAGGTCTGCTAAATCGGCGTGGATTTCCTTCATTCTGGTGATGAATGCTTCCCCGTCATCTTCGCTCTGGCTGGTCAGAGCTGCACCGACATATCGCCCCGGCGTCAGCGAATAGTCGTTGTCTGCAATCTCTTGGCGCGTCACGGCCTTACACAAGCCGGGCACGTCTCCATAGAGTCCATCTGGAAAACGATGCAGCAGCCAATGCCCTTGGGCCACGAAATAGCTGGCGCGTTTGAAGGCTTCAACACCCAGGTCGCGCACCGTGGGCTTCTCGCGCTTCTTAGCGTCACGGGGCAGCAAGGCTTTCTTCGCATCGCGTGTGACATCGCCGTCAAAAGCGGCCCACTGTCGGGCACGCAGGCCTTTTTCAGCCAACTCCAGTAGCTTGAGCCAGCCTTTGTGCCGTGCTTCCAAGGCAGCCAACGCGGTTTTCAGGTAGGGATTGGCTTTGTCCAGTTTGTTGTGCAGGTCCTTGCGCTGAGCAAAGCTGGCGTTGTCCGGCAGCGCGGCAATGGCGTCTTGCAGCGGCGTGGCATCTTTCAAGCTTTGCGCCAGCATGGCATCCCAAGACGCGGTTTGCGCTTCCAGCTTGGCAAGTTCGGTGCGAAAGTGAGCCAGCGCCTCGTCGGTAATGCCGTGCCCCTCTCCATCTTTGTCTGCCAGCTTTTCGCGGGCAGCTGCAACGGTCGCGTCGTCTTCTGTGGCCTTGGCGAAGTTACGCAAAGCATTGCTGAGCGCATTGATCTGCAGCGCATCGGCAGCCAATCGCTCTGGCAACGCGGCAAGGTGTTGCCCAGCCTTGGTGTGGTGGCTGGCCAGCAGCGCCGTGAAACGTTCATGCTCGCCCCGGTACAGCCAAGTGATGGCGGTCAGATTAAGCAACTGCTCGTCTGAAAATACAGTGCCGGGTACGCCGCCATCAATTGCCCAGCGAAACGAGCACCTAGTGCAGAAGCGGCACTGGTGGCATTGGTAGTGGCAAACAGACGTTCAATTGGTTGGTTGTTAGTTGTCAGCAGGTGCAGGCTGGAAATGCCTATCGCCCCCAAAGCATCTTTGCCAACATTCCCCCCTTCGAGCACAACGTCGGGCTTCAGAGGCCAAGCACTTTCCCACGTGGCTGACGTAGTAGTGAATGGACTCAGCCCCCCTTCGGGAGCGACCGGGGTGAAGTGCTGCGCATCGCTCTCAGTAATATTTATTTTGTCCGTGTATGCGCCGACAGTGATCGCGTTCCATGCTTGGCCGGGGTCCTTAATACCGTTTGTGCTCAAGCTCGCAGGGTAAGCGTTCCACGAATTACCATCGCGGGTGTTTCCAGCACACAAGACAAACAGTCGAGGAAACTGACCATTGCCATCGTAGTCAGAGGCCAAGCGATCAACCGTTGAGGACCAGGCAGATGGACGGCCTCGATCACGGTCATCACTAGAAGTCACAGCGGATGTGAAAACTCGGGGACGCGTTGGTGCAACCACTTCGGGGCGGGCGACAGCCTCTGCGAAGAGATAGCCATGATGTTTTGCATCGCCATCATTGGCGCCTTGCTCGGGAGTTAGCTTCACTGATTCCAGTCGGTGCTGAACAACGACTGGGGCCGCTGATGAAAGTGCCTCAGCCAAGTCTCCCAATGCAGCAATACCAGCTAGACCGGAGCCATGATTGGCCGTGTCATCCACCCCCCATGCGGGATTGACCGTGTGCAGGTCGGTAGCAGCAAAAAATGGAGCAAGCAACGGATGCCCCGAGTTAACTCCAGAGTCCAAAAGACAGACCCGTGGCGTGTTGTCACTTTCCGGAGCTACCGTCAAGCGCGCTAGCGTTTCATTGATCCACTCTTGCTGCTCCGGTGGGGTCATACTGTCAAAGAACTCGGCAGTCTCTTTGGCTCGGCGCAATTCCGCCACGCAATTCAACGTCATGACTGAGGTTGCTAATTGCGCTTGAGACCCGAACATGAGGACAACTGTGCGTTCGGGAAAGTTGATTTGATGTGCACTTACTTGGCATTCGGCCAAAGCAGCAAGTTTTCGGAAGTCCTCGACTACCTCATTCCGTAGGCCCCGGACGGGCAACCAAACCTCCCACCAGAACTGCTCCGTCACATCCTGAGGTAGCAAAGCAGGCTCGTCTGTCCAGAGCGCGCTAAGTTCGGCACTGCGTATGGACGATATGGCATTGAGCAAGCCGCTATGGTCAATAGACTTACCGTTCTTGTCTTTTTTTTCTTCTAAGTAGGCGGCAATGTACTTTTCGAAGTGTTCTAGCTTGCCGTCTGGAACATAAACGTTGGCAACTGTCGAATTGCCGTCTGCGCGAACGCTTAAGACTTCGATTTGCTCTCCTGGGTCGCGGCTACGCTCATTGCCAAGGCTTTCGAAGGCAAGCTCTACATTGGGTATGCCGACGAACTGGATCTGCAATCCCAGCCCGCTTTGAAGACCTTGTTGTTTTTGGGTCTCAACTGCAGTCTGCGCTATCGGTTTGAGGGCTTGCAGTTGGGCTTGCAATGCAGCCCCATGCTGCGCCCTGTTCTGCTGAGGCACTTCGGATGATCCACCGCCACCGGCTGACGGAGCCGTGAACTGTTGAGCCGTCGATGTGTTGTTCAGTACAAGATGGAGGCGTTTATCTTGAGCTTGTTCCGGCATGGTTTGCTATGTGCTTGTTTTTCTGGTCCAGTTTTGCACTAATGTGGCGGCGCTCCTCTAACGCTCGCCCCAACTCGGCCCGTTGCACTTTGGCTTGGTCATGCATGATGGCTTCCTTGATGGACTCATCTACTGCACGACAAATTTCGGCATAGCTCAACCCCTGAGCATGCTCAATCAACCCCTCTTTTTTAAATGGCCTGGGAGCAAAGTCACCCAAACGAGATCGAATCAGATCAAGCGCTTGTGTCGGCGTGGGAAGGTGGTACTCAACCACATCGTCGAACCTGCGAAATAAGGCAATATCCAATACTTCGGGATGATTTGTGGCAGCGATGATGAGACTGTTCGACTGATCATGCTCAATCATCTGAAGAAAACTATTCAACACGCGCCTAATTTCACCTACATCGTTGGCTGCACCACGTTGTGCACCAATGGCATCAAATTCATCGAAGAAGTAGACCCCTCGAAGGTCTGCGATGGCATCAAAGACTTGTCGCAACTTTGCCGCAGTCTCACCCATGAATTTGGTAATCAAAGAATCAAGACGAACTAGAAACAGCGGAACACCTAATTCCCCAGCTAAAGCTGATGCTGTCATCGTTTTGCCGGTGCCTGGAGGCCCAACCAACAAAAGCTTGCGACGTGGAGAAAGCCCGTGCTCTTTGATACGTGCAAGCATGCGCTGTTCTTTGATGATTCGAGCAAGCTGACTGGCTGCACCATCGTCCAACACCATGTCGCCTAAACGATTGGCCGGATGTGTGACGCTGAGAAGATTGGCAAGCTCCCCCCTCTGTTTGTTTGCACTGTTGAGTGCCCCTGCTATGGGCACTAGCTTGCCAGATGCGTCTTGACTGAGTCGAGTCTTGCCCGCATCAATCATGTCGCGCAACTCTTCCGCCAACTTGCCATGTCCCAGCTTGGCCTCATGTGCAGCAACCTGCATCGCGACGGAGTAAAACTGTCCGTCATCGCGACTGATGTGCGACTTGATTAAAGCCTTGAGTTGTTCCGAGCTGGCCACGATGGCTTTTATCCTGTTAGATCGTTCTAGTCAATTGCGGACGAATGTATTCACCGATATTCTCGCAGATTCAAGCGTAACTGTGTGCCTCATAGCAGGCTAGGCACCTTTCGCCGCTGCAAGGGACGAACGTACTTCGCGAGCGTGGCATCGCTGCGATGACCAGTGATTTCCTTGATCTGAAACGTAGACAGTCCAGCCATGGTGGCCTGTGTCACGAAACCAGCCCTCAAGCTGTGACCGGAGTAGTTCTGCACATCTTGGTCCCGCACTCGGCCAATGTTCGCCTTGACGATCAGCGCCACGCTTTGGGCGGTCAATCGGGCACCAATGTGGTCGTGTCTAGAAATCGAGCGAAAAACTAAGCCGATCTCAATGCCAGCCAGTGCAAGCCAACTTTGCAGGGCCTTGACCGGACACACCGAGCCTCGCGCATTGGGAATGAATACAGTACGCCCGACACCCTCCTGGTCTGTCTTGCTACGCGGAAGCAGGACTTCAACGCCAGTCTCAATGAACTGCAAGTGCTCCACTCGAATCCCCACCAACTCAGAGCGCCGAAAGGCTCCTGCAAATCCCACCAGTAACAAGGCTCTGTCTCTAGCCGCTTTGTGAGGCATTTGCTTGTCTGCCAGCGCAAGGGCCGCTATCAAGTCATCTTTCACCAAAGCATGCACTCGGCGTTGAGCTGTGCCATTTGTGCGTCTGATGCCCTGCATCACTGCTTTAACTTTGCTGGTCATCACGGGTGACACATGGCCTGCCTTCTGGTGGGCGTGATGGATGGCAATCAACCTGTGGGCAATCGTGGCTGTTTTGTGTGTCTGGGATAGTTCGGCAATGTAGGCGGCTACAACCGTAGCGGTGGACGGTACTTGCCCGCCCCAGACTTTGAAATGCCGCAGGGCTTGGGCGTAGCTTTTACGTGTGGATTCAGATTGCGCCGCTGCTTCCAGCTCCTCTATGAGGGTCGATGGCATGCTTCCCCTTTCAGAACTTGGGAGCTATGACAGCCACACGCTCTGGCGGCGCATAGTCCATCGTGCTTTGGCGACACTCTGTCATCAACACCATGAGCGTAGCTGCTGCGTCATTGAGTTCGGACAGCAGCCAGCCCAACGCTTCCACGGTATCGCTACACACCGTGCGGTCTTCAATTTCCGGGGCAGCGTGAGCCATGAGTTGACCAATGGCAGAAGAACCCAGCTGCACCGTACCTATGATGGCCTCGGCATCTTCGGCCAATTGCACTAACAAATCAGGATTAGCCTCGCCATAAATCAACTTGGAGCCTTGCTGTGCAGTCAGCAACGGCAAGAGCAGCAACAAACTGCGCAAGGGTCTGGAAGGCAAAGTCAATGTTTGTGCAGCCATCTCAGTACTCCGATGGAAAGAGCAGCGTGGTGGAGGCACGATCAGCTTCGGTAATGATCCACACGGTTTCAGCCGCCACCTTGTAACTGGACAGGATGCGTGTGCCACGCTCGATGGAAGCCTGATTGGCAGCTGCATCTTCTGGCGGCACATCACCCCAATCGCCTCTGACATGGCGACTCAGGTAAACAAATGGGCTGACACCCTGGGAGGCAAAGTGGTCAGCCACTGCAGGCGTGGCAACGATATGCCCCATGGCAAACAATGGGGCTTGATTATCAATAGGCGCTATGGTCAATTGGTTGGACATGAAAAGATTCCGATATGAAGTTGAACAAACCCAAAATGCACCGCCACCAGAAAGCAAAAAAGCCAAGGTGGTGAAACCTTGGCTTTGAAGCTGGAGCGGAAAATTGTGGGAGCGCGGTTTGAAATCTGCGCTGTTTTAAACGTTACCGAAGCCCTTTTGAAGAATCAAGCACTGTGAAACTTTGCACAGATGCAGGGCTTTAAGTGACTATCCTCACAACTTTTTGAATTTCTGAAATCGACTTAATTTCAAACAAAGTTCACTTGAAAAAATCAATGTCAAGGCGCATTGGCATCTGCAATGATGTACTGAACGGCAGCTTTGGCCATCCCTACATCACTGTGCGCAACACCCGGTACAGTGTGGAGCGACCAGTTGAAAGTAGCTCCCAGTTTGCCCGCATTGTCTTTGGCTGTTTGAAAGAAATATTGACCGCGTTCCAGACGGTTATTACCTTGAGCCTTAGCTTCGCGTGCGCGAGGGAGGTGCTTATGGTTGGGGTCAATATCGTTCTCACCCAACAAAACAAGTAGTTTCCTGGCGAACACCGATTTCAGACAGTCTTCGTTAACGATGGCTTTGTCAAGACTCCATGGGAAGGCAGACTGAGTAAACGATGGATAGATTGGCAGCGTGTACGAACCAGCATTTGCAGAGATAGCTAATGCCACACGCGGGTTAGGCATGAACAGCATGTAACGGTGAACAAACTGCGCACCAGCGGAGTGTCCATAAAGGTAATAGTTAGGTGCAGCCAGTGATTCACTAGCCTTAATGCTGTCGAAAAGATGCTCGATAGCCGAGAAGGTCCATTTTTCAACATTAGGTAGTCTGACGTTTCCAAACTGATATTCGTCCTTTGGGTAATAGCTCTCCGCGAACTCAGGGGTCAGCAGGAGGAAGTTGTATTTCTCCGCATATCGAACCCAGTGATCCCGGTAGTCTTCACCATTGCGTTCTACACCGTGCATGACGATCACAATCTTGGTATCTGCTTTCAGCACAGCAGGCCTGTAGTACCAAACCGTAATCGGCTTGTCCGGGTTACCTCTTTCATCACGGAACTGGAAACTGCCTTTTCCCGCTGTCAGTATGTCGGCCCAACACGCCCCCATTGCCAACGTAAGAATCGCAACCAGGATACTTTGTTTGAGAGCCTTCAACTTCAGCATCAAAGCCATCAGTAATTTCGTATTCGCAGCTCTTTGGAACCAAGTCATAAATGCTGACCTCACTTAAAAACAGGCAGAGCAGGAACCCAAAGCTTAGGATTGGCCGTTGCAAACCCGTGCCCATCGCCCTGCGATGTGTTTTCTAACGAGATGAACTGAATACCCGACTTGTCAGCGATCTCCTTGTAGCCCTCAGTTTGCGCATCCGTGAAGTAGGAATCACGACTTGAGTACACCCAAGTCTGATTCTTGAACTTGGCGCTGCTGTCTTTGAGCATCTGGGCTGTCATGCTGTTTTTGGACTCGCAAACTGTGGTCCAGCCACCGCTAATGTTGATCGCATGTTCCACCTTTTCAGGGTGACGTGCTGAGTAGTAACTGGACATGAAACCGCCACGTGAGTGACCTAGCATGATTACCTTGTCAACTTTGTACTCGCTGCGTACCCAGTCCACGAATTGGTCAACTTGCGGCTCGGCATCATCCACACCGCGCATCTGATCGCCCCATGAACAGGTCCGCGCATCTTCCTCAACAAACTTTCCCTCACTGTTACCTCGTCCTTTACGCATCAGCAAAAATGTTTTGTACCCTTTGGCCGTCAACATCGCAGCGACACGAGGGAATTTCACAGTTGTCTTGACTCGACTTTCGTCATACCCATTGCTGCCATGACCACGCCCCGTAGAGCCATGGTTCATCACAACGATCTTGCCGTTCCACTTTAGCGGCTCTGTTGCCATGACCTCTAACTTGATTTCGGCAGTAGCTCCGAACGCCCCCTTTTCTTGGTAAGTAAACCACCGCTGCTCTTGCACAACAGTTGACTTCACTTTGGGGTCATCAATGTCAGCCTTTGCGAACATCGAAGCCATGAAAAGAGATGCCAACAATAAAAATTTAAGTGCGCGCATTGTGGAATTTTTTCTTTATTGATTGTTAACTGCGGCCATGACCTCGGCTCCCAATTGTCGGAAGTTACCTTGAGTCACATCGAAAGTTTTACCTTCAATCTTGGCTGATACGGGCACCATGATTTTGACTTCAGGATCACCCCCAGGCGTTCGATTAGCTTGGGTGAAGACTTGAACGGTTCTCTTGGCGCTTTTGACCTCAAATCCCTCTTTGCTGAATAAGCCAGGAGATAGATATCGCATCTTTGCACCGCTGCTTTGTGCGCCTTGCACTAAAGCACAAAACAATCTCGGTGTATTGCCATCGACCACGAGATAATTTTGTTTCCATGCCGTTGGAAAACCAGCTTTCATAGCCTGTTCCGCACATTCAAAAATTTGCACCCTCCGGCTCAGATTCTTTAAGGATTGACTAGCTTCTGCAAAGGCGCTGTGATCGTAAGTCAGCTTCAATGATTTGATCTGTTCGATCAACATGTCCTCTTGCTGTTGTAGTTCGGTGGCTTGTTTTGATGTTGGGCTCTTGCTATTTGCAAGTTGCTTGACTCGCACAGAAAACCCATCAAAGTCTTTGTATAAATTTGGTATTGCAGCCGCTTGTCGTTCAAGGAATGCGACCGTATCTGCATCTACTCGATTGACTTGTTGACACATTCGGGCGAATTGCACAGCTTGTTTGTAGCTATCGACTGTGGCATAACCAACCCCCGATCTAATGGTTTCACATGTCTTGGTTTTTGTGCCCGCAGAGCCATAGCTAATCGCTATTGTTTGTGGCGCTCCATTTTTTTCTAATGTCACGACGTTTTTGAGGTCAGACTGTTGGACTGATGCAGTGATTTGATTACGATTTTTTTCTTGCTGCACGTCCAATGCAATCCGATCTACGAACCGCTTGGCAAGCGGATATATACGATTGACGCCATCAAGATGTGCGGTGCGTCGAATTGAGTCTGGCCCTGCACCTGTACGTGCACAGTCATCACTTTTTCGACGAACCTGCTCAAGTACATCAGAGTTCCACTCCCTTGCTTTCATGCCCAACACCAGATCATCCAACTTGGCAGTTTCAAGATCGTTGAGTTGATCCCATTGAACAGGACACGACATTTTGGGTTCGGCATGTACGCCGACAACAGAGCTTGTCAGCACCACCAGTAGTGCCAGCTTACCGATGTACTTTTTTGGCATATGTCACCTCCCTTTTTAAAAGAGCACAGACAGCACATCAAACGCAAGCAATACCCACCACGTAATTACGTAGGCTTTACCGTGACCAAATGCCTTTGCTCGACTTGAAAGGTACAGCCAGAATTTTTCGGGTGGAGTGATACCAATAGCTACCGTATCGAAACCTTGCTTTTGCAGCATCAGATGATCTATACGCAAGAAGAAATAAATCAAGAACCAACGGAACAACACTAATTTCAGCAAAGACAGTCCACTTGCGTTCTCAAGATCCCAGCCCATAAGGCCCGCCAAGAACAACACAATAGTTCCGGCAATCACTGGGCCCAGAGCAGCAACCCATGCCCAAGTGTTCTTCACCGTGGATATGTCGGGTTGTTGCTGCGCTTCTGCCGTCGATATCTTCCCAGTCAGAGCATTCAATGCTTTTTGCAAACCTTGGGTGTTTGCAGCTAAAACACTCATGCTTTGCCCATTGGCGTGAGTCAATTCAAATTTGGTTGCAAAACCATGTTTGCCTTCGGTCACTTTTGCAAGCTCAGATCGTTCTGCAACAAACGAATCCGCACCATTTCCCAGAACGCAACGCTGGTTAGTCACCACGCCATCACTCTCTAAAACACTCATCTTGCTTTTGATGATGGTGATATCGCCGCGAAACAAGATGACCTCTTCCGGACGGACTTGAAAATTAGAACTCATTACCTCTCCTTTTAAAAAACACTGTGTTTTTGGTAGTAGTTTGCCATAAACAAACGGATAGTTTGTGGACTGATAGGGTGTGCTTAGGAACACTCGCCCGCATGCCTCGGGTCCTCGTCAACAAGCCACAACCGCTAGAACCTCGGTTCGCGAAAGAGCGCGACCGTGTCCAAGTGGCGTTTGGAACTCGGCTAAGGGGATTTCGCGTTGAGAAGCAGCTGACGTTGGAAATGCTGGCTGAGAAAGCTGACCTACATGCAAATTACGTAGGCGCTGTAGAGCGTGGCGAGCGCAATCTGAGCCTGTACAACATCTGGAGACTGGCTCAGGGTTTGGGGCTTGATGCGACAGAACTCATGCAAAACCTGCCTAACCGCAGTCGTAAAGGTTGAGCGGCAGTTAGCAATCACTACCTTCTCGCAGCTCGGCAGTTATGTCTTCAATCAGCCCCGCTGGCACCCCTGCGACCGATACAGCACATTGCAACGCTAACAGCCTTCGCTTCAGACTAGGGTGTTGCCTGAATCGAGCCAATAACAGTTTCCTCAGCTGATCTCGATATGCTTGCCCCGTTGGATCAAGCGCTGACTGCTTGCGGTACATCATTGGCCAGCAATTCAAGTCAGCATGAGGCCAATATGTGCCATCGATGACAACCGGATGAGCGCTTGCAGGATGCAGATACCCTAGTGAAGCATTTGGGCTGTGTACGTGAACAAGGCCAACATCTATTGTCTGCCCATGCGGAGCCAGCTGTATTGAGCCATCCAAATCAGGACGGTATGTCAGCGAATACTTTTCTTGGCCAAGGATATTCAATGTTGTGCAGAACCCCTCGTCAACTTGCTCCAACATGGTCAACAACAAGATAGGTGGAACTTTTGCCCCTAACCAATTCGATGAACATATGGCATAGCGATTTTGGCAATTCGGCAGAACACTCTCAACGTCATCTACGTCAATCAACGTAAGCCGATACCCCAATTGCATAGGCTCTGGAGCTCCCACAATGGTACCCACTTGGCAGTGTGCATAACGCATAGGCGAGGTACAGACCAGCGCCAAATGACCAAAGTGCAGCACAAAACCGCCCGCCAAGAAACATCTATTGACCTCACCGAAGCGACCATCTGTGCTGTGCCATGGGTCTAGTAACTCGATGCGCTGCAACGTATGAAACAGCAACTCTTCAAGCCACATACGACCTCGCATGAGATATTACTGGAGGGCGATTAATTGGCATGCTTTACTTACCTGCACCCTTAGCCATTTGATTCACACCGATGTACCAGCTTGGGGGCAAGCCGACCAGATCACCACCGACGCGCATGTGCTGTTTGCTGTCCGCATGTGGGTAGGGGTCGATCACATAGGGTTGCGAACTTTTACCGTCGCCAGAAGTGTTGCGGTGATAGAGAACACAGCGACCAACTTCCCAGTCGGCGTCGTAGTTCACCATCACGATTGCCACTTCGGGTAAGTCTTTGTACGAAGTAGCCTCTTTCCAAACGGTTGCGACCAAGCCATGAGCCGCGAGGATTTTTGCGATCAGATCTCCATCTATCCATGGAAAGTAAGGACCAAATTTTGGAAGGCCAAGCGTCTCTGCTTGACGAACAACTCCATCTAGCGCTTTGTTTGTGAGCATGGAGATCACAGCAAAGGTGTCATCGTGACGACCCAGTTGTGATACACGTCGAAACGCAGGTTGAAAAGTGGTGGGTTGAGTTGGGCTACTAGCCATACTGAAAGCTCCTTGATGAAGAATGAAAGACGCGCACAGCAGCGCCAACCTGCGGTCTTAGAAAGACGGAGGGGTAAACGACTTGGAGGGAATGACTCAGCCCAAAGAAGAATGGAACTGCTGTACTGGGTGCGGCCAGTCGCCCTGTTACGGTATGAGCGATGGCTTTTTCAGTATTACCGAACTAGCGCAACAAGCGCCAGCACAAAAAAACTTTGGCAGGCAGCAACAAAACGAACGCCCCTAGACAAATCCAACAGGTAAAAAAAAACCGCAACGCGTTTTGAGCGTTGCGGTTTTTGATAGCTATTTTGATATTTACAAACCATCAAGAGTCCGGTAAAATACCGTTTTTCACTTGAAAATC
>JACCDR010817366.1_pt1 | contig 33144 bp, 44 predicted proteins | sample 7446431 | NCBI WGS metagenome assembly JACCDR01 (sample SAMN15323443, study PRJNA562643) | freshwater metagenome | isolation source: river surface water | place: USA:Blue River Watershed | collected 2017-08-17
AATAGAATTGAAATAGAATCACTTTCAGCAATTTACTTTCCACAATACCCCGCTGAAAAATGATAACAATTAAGCCTCACGAGCAATTAATTATGTTAATAACTTATCACACTCCCGAAATAAATCAAGCATCAATTAAAAAAAACCTTAATAATTTAGGGTTTTCTTCTAAAGATTTACAAACCGACCATATTAGATCGTATGAATCGTACATTTCACGTTGCACTCCATTTGAACAAGACATTGCCGCTATCTTTTTACGTTATCGCAATGCCTCTGGTATATATCTTTCCAATAAATATCTAGCGACACTCGTTGGATGTTCTCGACGAACAGTAACCCGTACGACGAACAAGTTCCACAAAGATGGCTTTATAACCAAACATCAACCAAACAAGTACAGTTCCAATCACTACACCTTGCATGAGAAAATAAAAACAGGTTCTACCGTGTTTATGCATCGGTTTAATTCCCTTTCAGAAGAGCAACAAGATATCTATATTTCACATGGAATTATTGTAGACCATAAAAATAAAAAAATCTGCAGCGATGTCACACCTAATAAGAACTCTCTTCTCTTAGATAGTTTATCTAGTAAAAATGTTGTTGTATCTTCACGCATGCGCGCGAGGATAACACCAGACATTAAGAAAACAAGTTATCAAAAAAGGGGAAATAAGATGAACTCAGTCCAGAAGCAACTGATTTTAGACCATCGTTATGATCCTCGTGTCAAAGACATGCTCAATAACCCAAGTATCAAATCACACATCATCACGGAGTCCATTCAAAAAATTGCCAGTATTATGGCGCTTGATGAAAAAGAGCAGTTTAAGCTCACAGCTTTTACTGACGAGACCGTCGAATATGTGTATACAGAAGTTGAGGCTGCAATTAAGCATAATAAGAACCGTACTATTCAACACCGTATGGAGTGGTTAATATCGTTTGCTATCAGCTACTGCAACGACAACAACATTAAACCTGATTGGAAATGGTATTACGAGGTGTGTGACATTATTGGCATGGATCCCAAAACGGAACGTAAACCATTTGTAATGCCAAGTCATAAGAAATCTGGTGGAATTTACAAAGGAAAAGTGAGTGGCTGGAAGAAGATAGAAGAGATTGCCGATCTTGAGGCTAAAGTGAACAAATGGCAATCTGAGGTTAAAAAATTAGAATCACAACGCATAGCATTAGCTGGACCTGATCCGTTCAACTTGAAGGGTCTTTTAGAACGAAGCATTGAGAGAGCTCGGCAAGAGCTTGAAGAATCAGAACAACTATTAAGAGAGAGTAACTATGAGAAGCAAATCTTACAAAATCAACATAAGTCCGATTGGTTGGAGACGTGTGTCGCGTAATCAGCACAGATATTATGACCCATACAATAAAGACATTGTATCTTTTGGGCTCTATCTTGCACAGCAGCATAATGAAGAACCATTCTTTACTAAACCAGTCCATCTTGATGTAACATTTTATATGCCTATCAGTTTGTTATTAAAAGATCGTGCACAATCACAATATCATTCCGGTACCCCTTTCCTTGATAACCTTTATAGATTTCTTCTTAATTCTATGAAAGATGTAGTAATCGCTGATGATCGAGTTATCTGTTCCTTGTCGATGAAAAAAGTGTATGATAAGGAACCGAGAACGGAGTTGACTATTACTGAGGTGGAATAGGGTGGAAAAAAAGGCAAAAAAACCTAACATTAGCATAGAGTTACATCCTTTGGCTGGCAATAGGACATGGCTTGAATACGTGCAAGACAATGCATTCATGATGTTTCCTGAAAAGGATGATTGGCGCAAACGCTTTATACTCACATTAATGGAGTGGGCATCTAAAGAAGATAGCCTCGAGATCACTGATTTCGCATTAGAGATGAAGATGCATCGTTCGATGCTTTATCGTTGGATTGAAAGATGGCCTGATATTAAACAAGCATTTGAAATAGCAAAGCTCATGATAGCCTCTCGCAGAAAGAAGGGCGCGCTTACTCGTAAGTTTGATAAAGATGTTGTGTTTAAGGATCTCCATAAGTATGATCCTGAATGGCTTGAGATTAATAAGTATCATTCTGATATGAAAAAAGATGAAGAAAAACAGGCTCATACATTTATCATCAGTGATGCTAAGCCACGCATAGTAACAAGAGAAGAAATGAACAATAATGAGGCAGACCTATGATGTCACAATTATGTAAACTATTTTCATTTGGGCACGTTGAATGCAGAAAAGAGCTAGATCGATTGGTACAAGCGGCAAAAGATGATAGCAAAAAGATCAAGTCCTTGAGCATTCAGATCACTCAACTATTGGGCCAAATACAAGAGCTTAAAGCAGTTCACGATTTTCAGACAGGGCAGCTAGAGAAACAAATTTCTGATTTTGTAGAAGAACGTAAATCGAAAAACAAACGTGACCCAAAAGGAATGTAATGTCAGTAACTATAGCAGATATTATGAAGCGGATTGATGAACTTGATACTTTTTTGATTGAAGCTGGATGTGAACGCTACAATGAAATGGAGCTCGTGTCTTATTTCAAGAATAGCAGCCATGAAGATATGAAAGTTACGATGGTTATTTCCGAACCCAATTACAATAAAAGGTTAGATGATGAATGATCATTTAGAACAACAACTTATTAATGAACTGCGGCATATGCTTCAGAACATTAATCAAAACTATAAAGATTTTTTTCATATTCAACTTCTTACCCTTTGTGATATGAAAGATATGAAATGCTCTGAGTGTGTGAATTCAGAAGTTGGCCAGCAATGTAAACGCTGCGTTATAGGCCTTGAAGAGAAAATAGCTCATTGCACGGGCTGCCATTTATGTACTGGAGCAACTGTACAATGAGCGTAGAGGTACAAGTAGCACTTGATAGGTTCGCACTCAGATTTTACCAAGAAGAGATATGGGATACGGTAGAGGAAAAAAGATCTAAGCGAATACTATATATCGCGAGTCGCCGTGCTGGAAAAGATATTCTGTTTTGGAATCTGGCTATTCGTCAATGTATTAAACGAGTGTGTTTGGTGTTTTATGTTCTTCCAACTTATGGTCAAGGACGCAAGGCAATATTTGATGCCATAGCCATTGATGGCACGAAGTTCCTTGATTACTTGCCAAGCATGCTCGTTGAATCCATTAACCAATCTGATATGAAGATCAGATTCAAAAATGGATCGATATTGCAGATCATTGGTGGCGATACGTACGACAGTTCCCTTGTCGGTACTAATCCTTATGCAGTTATATTGAGTGAGTATAGCTTGATGCCGCCTGATATATTTTCATTTATACGTCCAATTCTTGCAGCCAACGGCGGATGGTGTGCAGTAGTAGGAACACCTCGTGGAAAAAATCATTTTTGGCAGTTGTGGAAGATTGCCCAAGAACTCCCTGAATGGAAAGTGTTTGTGCACAGAGCTTCAGAAATCAACCACATACCACATGATGTATTGGTGCAAGAACGAGCGCAAATGGATGAAGGTTTATACCTTCAGGAGTATGAGTGTAGTTTTGAGCGTGGGATATCTGGTAGCTTTTATGGCACTTATCTTGATGCTCTTAAACTAAAAGGTCAAATAGGGCATGTTGCCTGGGAACCGGGATTATTAACACATACTGTGTGGGATATTGGGGTGAATGATGCTACTACCATTATCTTTTTTAATGTTGTGGGTGATGGCACTATCATTCGCATTATTGACTGCTACTCAAACAACAATCTGGGATTAGATCACTACGCCAAAATTCTCCAAGATAAACCCTATAAATATGGTAAACACTTTGCTCCTCACGATATCAAAGTTCGTGAATGGGGTGGTGGGGCAATTACACGCTATGAGAAAGCTCGTCAGCTAGGCATAGACTTTACCCTTGTTGATCAGATTGGAGTTATTGATGGCATAGAGAATGTATGGACGCATTTCAACAAGTTTTGGATAGACGCCGAGAAGTGTCGTTCGCTTATCAATGCGCTCGAGAACTATCGTAAAGAGTGGGACGATATGAAGCAGATGTATTTGCCTAGACCAGTTAAATCATGGGCAAACCATTATGCCGATGCACTCAGATATTTATGCATAGCGATCCATAAGACCAAAAAGGGTATGACAGCTGAAGAGTTTGATCGTAAAAAAGCACAAGCGCTTTACAGTGATCAAGGAGATTTACCGAGATTCTTTAGGAATGACCCACAATATGACAGGTATAAGTAATGAAAAAATATATTATTTTTGTCCTTTTTAATGTGATGAACGTATGTTCGGTAGATCATTCAGAAGTGCGCCGAATATCGTTTGAGCGTCAGGCACCTCAATGGGAAAGTGATGAACAAATACTTCCTTTTATATTAAACACTGCTGCACTCGTTGCAAAAAATGATCAGTACTATTCTAAAAAATACATAGATAATGATCTTATACTGTTTAAAGTATATAATCAGGACTGTTCATTCTACTTATTATTCAATAGCAAGAATAGAGAATGTGTTATACAGTTTAATGCACACAATGATGAAGTTGATTATAACGCATTTAAGAGAATGATAGATTTCTTTTTTATAGATAGTTGAAATGGTGGTAAACTTCTTTCTAGACTCTGATGAAAGGAGTTTAAGTGAGAGGATAAAAAATGTTAATGAGGCAACCTGAGTCATTGAATGAGAGTTACGGCGCTATAAAAAAAAAGATAGACGCTGACTACACGGCCAATCAATCGATATGGCAAATATATTGGACCGAAGCAACGATCGATACTCGTCTTGAAGCGGGCGATACGTCGCTTATGGCGGATCTTAACCAATCATTACCTAACAATAATAGAGGCTCATGGTATTTTAACCGTGTCCGACCTCTATGTAACATGGTCTCTGGTTACCAACGCCGTAATCGCAAATCGACTATAGTGGTTCCTCTTGAAAATGGTGATCAACAAACAGCTGATCAATGGACTAAGATCCTTCTGAATATCTACAAACGAGAAGGGATCTATGAAACCATATCAGAAGCATTCCACCAAGGTGGGTGTATTGCGGGTATGAATTTGCTTCATGTTTATATGGATTATCGCAATGACCCTGTTTCAGGGGATCTAAAAGTTGATAACTGTTCCTACAATAGCTTTTTCATCGATCCTTATTTCCGTAAACCTGATTTATCAGACTGTTCTTTTGTGTGGAGAAGATCATACTTATCGCACAGTGCAGCTGCAGCACTTATACCGGATCGTTATGACGAGATCATGGCGTTACCTGGTAACCCAACGGGAACAGGGCGTGATGGAAGATTCCAGTATATGCCAGAAAGCTATGGTCAAACTCAACAGAACAGACTTGCCTACGATGAGTATTACTATCGCGACTACCGTAAACAAAAATTATTGGTCGACAAAATTACTGGTGAAACATTTGAGATCACCAACCAAAGCGATCTCGATATAAGAACTTTCCTGGATCATTACCCCCAAGTTACCATGATCGAACAAGATATACCGACTGTTCGCATGGCTATTATGATCCAGGATAAAGTTTTCTATGATGGACCTAATAGTTTAAACATAGACTGTTACCCATTCGTGCCAGTTCTTGGATATTACAATCCGATGATGCCTTATTATTACAGCCGTATCCAAGGAATCTGCCGGTCGCTACGGGATCCACAGATTCTTTTTAACAGACGTGTAATACTTTCAGCAGATGCTGCAGAGTCAGTGGTGAATAGTGGGTTTATCTTTAAAGAGAATGCTCCAGTCGATGTGAAGCATTTGTTCCAGACTGGACAAGGCCGTATTATTCCGCTTAAAGAAGAAGCGGCAATGACTGATATTCAACAGATAACTCCTCCGGCAATTCCTCAATACTTCTTCCAGTTGCAGGATACATTCTCTAAAGAGATGAACTTGGTATCAGGAATTAACGAAGAGTTGATGGGTTCAGCACTTGATGATAAAGCAGGAATACTATCCGCATTGCGCCAAGGAGCGGGACTTACAACTTTACAGCCATTATTCGATCGCTTAGATTTCTCTCAGAATCTATTAGGTGAATTGATAATGAAAGTTGTCCAAAGTAACTATACTCCAGGTAAGATAAAGAACCTTCTCGAAGGCCAAGAGCCAGCACCCTTATTTTATAGCAAGGCATTTGGTAAATATCATTGTATGGTCGAGCTTGGATTCAATACTGAGTCTCAAAAACAAATGCAGTTTGCGCAGCTCATGCAGCTTAAAGAATTGGGAGTTCCTATTCCTGATGCAAGTCTTATTGATGCTGCGACTATCCAAGATAAAGACAAGATCAATCAGCAGATTCAGCAACAACAACAACAAGCACAACAGATTCAGATGGCTCAGGTACAATCAACTATTCAAGAGCAACAAGCACGTACTCAACTTGCACAAGCTCGCACCATGGCTGATCAAGGATTGGGTGCTGAACGATTCAGTCGTATAGATGAGAATAGAGCCCTTGCAGACGAACGTCGTGCTGCTGCAGTTAAAGATGATCAGATGGCGTTATTGAATTTTGCAAAAGCACTTAAAGAAATAGAAACCATAGACATTGCACACCTTGAAAAGATAGTATCTTTACAGAGGATGCTTAAACAGTACGAATCAGAAAATTCTCCTCGGCCAATACAGAATGGTTCTGAATTGGTTAGATAGAGGTGATACCTTGCGTGTAACAGCGCAGTTTCTAACGAAGGAGCCGCTATGGCAAAAAAAAGAAGATACCATCAATCGATGGTTGACCGCCGACACGAAAGTGAAGGAATGGCGCGTCGTCTTCATGATGAAATGGGTCATGGAAGCCGTGACATGGAGCGTCATGAAAAAATGGTACGCCGTTACGACAACAGCGATCCAGTTCCTAACACAGTAAGTGGGTTGATGGCTCGTGAATCATACGCAGGCTATAAAGAAAGCCGTAGAATGATGGCGCGTGATGGAGCAATGATCAGAGAAGATATGTCTGCACCTGCATTACTTCCACGCCAAGTTATTGATGAATACTGGCCAAAAGCACATAACTACAGTATGGGTTATGTGGATGATTTATTCTATGGTGCACAAAAGCAAATGCATGAAGATTATGATGATCTTCGGCGTGAGCTTAGCCCAGGAAAATACTAAGACTTATAATCATTAGGAGATAGTTATGCCAGGCGCACCGAGACCGAATAAAAAATGCATGAAAATTGCATATACAATCCTCAACACTCCTAAAGATAAAAGACAAGATAGCAAACCAATACCTTCACCTAAACGTGCAAGGGAATGGTTCCGCGATTCTTCAATGTCACAGTAATATATGGGGAGAATGGGGCCGTTCTCCTCTTTTTTTATAAAAATTTAGGAAGTATAATGGTTGGAAAAAAACAGGTCATTAAGCATCTAAAAAGCGATATAAAGACGTTTAAAAAAGAATCGCATGAAGATAAAGACCTTATAAAAAGCTTAAAACATAAAAAGAAAAAACATGCTGCTAAAAAAGTGAAAACAAAAGCCAAAACAAAGGCAAAATCAAAAGTTGAAAAAGTTATGCATGAGTTTAAAGAAAACAAATTGCATAGCGGTTCTAAAAAAGGACCACTTGTTCACAATCCAAAACAAGCCATCGCGATTGCTTTAAGTGAAGCTCGTCGTGTGGGCAAAAAGAAACATAAAAAATAGTTGTTTTATCCACTCCTTTTAACAACTACTTAGAAATATCCCCCGGCCACTTCTTGCCGGGGGATATTATTATTATTTACTTATTTTTTGGACCTTCATCCATAAATATACGCAATGCTAGAGCACTGGCGAATGTTACAGGAACCAATATAGGTGCAACTGGTGCAGCAATAATACTGCCTGCGAGTGCCATTCCCGTTGCTAGATTTACATTGTCGCGATTATTACGAAGATTTTCTCTCACTTGATCTCTATCCATCTTCTGAATAGTAAGATTTGGTTTATTTGGCTGTTGTGATGCAAATAAAGGTGCTGAGATAAGTAACAAAGATAAAATACGTTTCATTGATTAATCCTTAAGATTCTAATTTATTCTTTTAAAGAGTCATAATATTGGTGAAATAAAGCATCTCCGAGAATATATAACACTATTCCTACTATAATCCCAATCGTTCTTTCTGGAGTGTAAACAATTGGTTTGGTCAATCCAAAAAAGGATAAAACTCCGTAAGTACATGAAGATGCTATAAACATTGTTTTACAAGATACGACGCTTATTTTTAGATAATTTATGTAACGCATAATTTACTTTCTAAAATATTCGCCGAAGATATCTGATAATTCCTGTATACTTTTTTTAGTAGCAGGACGATGTTTTAAATACATATGAAATATCAACTGGTACAAAACAAATGCAATGATACCGGCTATCAAATTATGTTCTTGTTGAGTCATTTCTTTTTCCAATATTTGATAAAACAAAGGATCAGGTCTTCTCCATCAAGAAAATAATACTTACCGAATTCAATAATTGCGAAGGTCATGAGTCCATAAAATATTTGTTCGTACCAGTAGATCATAATGTCCCGATTCTATTAAATTGGGCCTGTCGCTGCACCAAGAGCAACTCCACCAGCTACGGCACCAGCCATGCTAGCAGATTCAATGGCCGCGCCAAAACAAGATTCTAGTGCTACAAAAGTTGCGGGAGCAGCTGGCCCAGTTAACGCTGAAACAGCGCAGATTAATCCATGGCCTACGACTGAAACCGCTGCTTTACCAAGGAACGCTCCAATAGTTGCTCCAATTACACCTCTACCAGGTAGGCGGTAGTGCGCTTTGAGTATGAATTTACCGTCATTGGATTTGTCTAGATGAAAAAAACCAAAATTCAAGAAGTGTTTTAGATGTTTTTTATCCATATCGCGTGCTGTTTTATTCATCAACGCCTTTTCTATCACTTGTTTTTCGCCATCCTGAACGACAACGAAACCCTTTTTGCCATGATATAATTGCGTGCCAGACGCATAATGGGAAGTGCGTACAGAAGCTGAATCAATTTTGAACTTCGGTACATTGAATTCAATTGATTTATTACGTACTATAGGAGCCGCTTCTGATACGATATCTTTTGCAACGGTGTTAATTATTGCAACACTATGTTTGATGAGTCTTGGAGCTTGTATCCTATGAGCCAATTGCATTGAGAACATAGACGTAGAAATAAATAAAAGACTTAAAGCCTTTTTCATAATAATCCTGATTTAAGATTGTGGTTTAATAAGACACTGTTTTTGAAAAATGATATGCATACGGTTGTAATTTCAGTTGTCGACAAACTATAGACAACTCATACCATACGCTACATGTTGTGGTTAAAACATGATTGCCCCCTTGTAAAAATGCCTGTTGTGTAATTATAGGTAAAAACATTACCAGAGATTTCTCAAATGGTAAACAAAAATATGAGTATTAAAACTCACTTTTGATATTATTCATGTTTTTTATTATGATTGCGCTACAATGCAACAATTCAATTAATTCGTTTTAATGGTTATCTTGTGAAAAAGTGTTGCTTTTTGTGTGTGTGCAACAAATCGGATGCAAGGGAAAAGCGTGAAGCAAAAGAAGTTAGCAGGACAAATTATCCATGAACATGACGGTTTAGGGCTTGATCTTGAAGCGGATATCATTGAATATCGTCGTGCCATGGAACCTGATATTATAGTTCGTCTTCGAGAAACTGCCGACCAAGCAAAAGATAAACAAGGATATGTAGGTAAAGATTTTTATATTGTTTTGCTGACTACGGTTGACCGTGTTCTAAGGCAGCCCCGGATTATACCTTTGGCTCGCAAATCATGTCCAACACCGGTATACAAACAATCGGTGTGGAAATATAAACACTTTACTGCCGATCTTGAGTTTTTATGGTCAATTCCTGATGCCATTTTGTATCACCATATACTCAATAACCAAACTAAATATTTGAATGATAAAGAAACTGCAGACTTGGCAAAATTTGTGGTACTTATGGAGAGTGGCGAACTGCTTCGATGGGTTAAAAAAGAAAATGGCGAAAAGATAGATGCAGTGATTAAGATTAATGAGGAGAATCAATGTTTGATCAATTAAACGATGTAAGTAATGCTATGGTTGAGCACACCTTTTCTCAAGAAGAACAAATCGTAGAGAAACAGCAAGATAATATACAACCTCAAGAATCTCAAAAAGAAACAAGTATGCGTATTTTGCGTGAGCGTGCTGAAGCTGCTGAGCGTAGAGCTTTAGAACTTGAACGTGCAATGCAGATGAATATGTCTCAACAGCAATCTACTAAGATGCAGATAGTTGATGAAGATGATGATTTTGATTTGAGTGATGATACGTATATTGAGGGCAAACATCTTAAGAAATACGTAAAGAACCTTAAACAAGAACTTAAAAATACTAAACGTCAATTTGAAGAATATAATCAACAGCAGGCAATGGCTCAAGCCGAAATGAGACTTAAGCATCAGTTTTCTGATTTTGATGCAGTAGTAAGCCGTGAGAACTTGTCACGACTTCAAGAACAAAAGCCAGCGTTGTATAGAACAATATTGGCCAACGCTGATATTTACGATAAGGGTTATACTGCGTATGAATTAATTAAAAATAGTGGTATACTTACAGACCAATATCAAGAACTAGATCGTAAAGTTGAAGAGAATAGATCTCGTCCGCGATCTGCAGCTAATGCATCTCCTCAGTCCAGCGATACTCCTCTTGCTCGTGTTGGCGATTACGATCGAAGAATATTAACAGAAGATCGTAAAGAACAATTACGCAAACAAGTCGAAGAAGCCAAGCGCTATAAACAATAATATCGGCATATATACCTTGAAAGGCCTTTGTTCTATCCTGTGGGGGCCTTTCCCTCAATATATTCAACTGTCTACACATTGTAGACAGTTCTTTTCCTGTATATAATAAATGACAGCGTAACGTAATCTCGCTAATTACAGACGTATAGGCCTCGTCAGCCATCGGCGAATAGGAGCTCGCCACTCCATCTCGGACGAAACGAGTCGTCGTCCAACTCATAATCAAAATAATAAGTTGTGTATGTTTGTATATTAGGAGTACGTGTATGATAACTACAGCAAATACGTTACCGGCTCCAGTCCAGCAAACTTTTGATGACGTGCTTTTATCGGTAAGAACACCGAATCTAATTATGAAATTAGGTGCACTTTCAAAACGTTTGCCGGCTAAAGGCGGAAGAACGTTACGTATGGCTCGCTATGACAGATTGCCTACTGCCCCAGTTCCTCTTGGGCCAAGTGGTGCAACTCCTCCAGCTACGCCATTAAACCGTGTTGATATCGATGCTACAATGTCATTTTATGGATTATATGTAGCAATCAATCAGCAAGTAACATTGCAAAACCAAGATCCAGTTCTTAATGAAACTGCAGAATTATTGGGACTTTCACTTCGTATGACAGAAGATCAACTCACCCGTGATATGCTAGCAGCAACTGCTTCTATCTATAACTGTACTGGTGGTAATAATGGTGATCTTCCTACTGATTTATCTCTTTCGGACATTGACGAAGTTACCTCCGCGTTATTAACAAATGATGCGTGGATGATTTTAGACACCATCGGCGGTGAAGATAAATTCGGTACTGGCCCAGTACGTGACGCGTATTTGGCATTAGGTCATACTAAATTAGCTGCAGATTTAAATAATATTAACGGTTTCATCTCTAAATGGAATTATCCAAATGATAACCGTGTATTACGTAGTGAATGGGGTAGCGTGAATAACGTGCGCTTCATGCTTTCTTCTGTAGCATCAGTTTCTCCCAATGCATCAGCATTAGGCAATAATGTGTATAACGTGTTTGTACAGGGTATGGAAGCATTAGCTTGTGTTGAACAAGATAACTATTCTGCTCGATTCCTGTATAGGCCACCAGTGTTCTCGGATCCGCTTTTCCAAAATGTGACCATTGGTTATGTTTTTGCTGAAGTTCCGCGTATCCTTAACGATCTCTGGATTACCAATATGCGTTGTACGCTAAGATAAGGAGATTGCTATGTCAGTTGTTTTTTCAGGAACTAATCAAGGTAGATTTACTTCTAACGGTCAAAAAGTCATCATCCCTTTGCGTTCTGATGTAGATTGGATGTGGGTCAAAAATGAAACCGTATCCTATGCTGCAGGAGCTGGTACAGGTGCAGAGTTCTACTGGCAACGTGGTATGGCGCAGGGTCGTGGTACTATTTATACTAAGACTGCTGTTACCAATGCATTAGCGGTAGCTCAAATTGCTGCAAACGCAGGATTCTATTTAATCGATACCACCGTAAATGTCCCTGGACCTTCCTTGGCACTTACTGGTATCACTAACGGTAACCCTCCAGTAGTTAATACTGCTAACACTGCATCGCTAGCTGCTGGTGATATAGTACGTATTTTCTCTACTGTTGGAGCTAAGCAATTAGCTGGTTTAGACTTTACTATTGATAGTGTTATACCATCAACTAGTTTTGAACTACAGTATATGAGTCCAATAGCGAATGCTAACCCTGGTGCTGGTACATTCCGTCGTATTCCTTACAATCCTTACTTCTACCCAAGTACTCGTTATATCACCAACATTTCACAAGCTACACAAGCTATCGTGACCATGTCTGTTGATCATGACTATACTGTAGGACAATCAGTAAGATTGATCGTGCCAACAGTTACTTCGGTAGCGTATGGCATGACTGAAATGGATGGATTGGAAGGGACGATCGTTGCGGTAGATCAACCTGATACCAATGGTTTCACCAATACTATTACGCTTGATATAGACTCAAGTGGATTTACAGCGTTTGCTTTCCCTCTTACTACGGCTCCTGGATTTACTCCAGCTCAAGTTGTACCTGTAGGGGAAAATACTGCTGTTGCGCTTGATCTAGGTGCCAACATTCTTGGTGACGCTACTATTAACCAAGGATTAATAGGTATTCAGCTTGTAGCTGGTGCAAATTCACCTGCTGGATCGGATAATGATATTATTTACTGGGTTGCCGGTAAATCATTTGAAGTAGATAACGAATAGTAGGTAAAGAACAGGGAAGCGGGCTGGGTACCCTCTTTCCTGTTCATCATAAAAGTAAGGAATATAATGAATAAACCAGAAGTAAAATCAGGGCTAGCTAATCAACAAGCTGCTCCTAAAAAAATATCACGTGAAGAGCTTGCAAAACAGATTAGAAAAATGCGTGATCGTGACTCTGAAATGGTTACAGGAGTATTTAAAAACCTAGAAAATCCTGCGACCAATGGGGGAAGAGGAGCTGTAGTATTTAGCTATAAGTTCTATCCTGGCCAAGAGAACGAAGTATATGAATTATGTGATGGTGAGCGTTATACATTGCCTCGCGGTGTTGCTCGTCACTTGAATAACAATTGCTTCTATAAAGAATACCAGCATTTACCAGGTGAATTTGGACAAACTGGTATCCGTACAGCTACTAATGCTGATGGAAGATTGCAAAGCAATTCATATCAAATGGCTAAAAAAGTTCACCGCTATGCTTTCCATTCACTGGAATATATGGACGATGATGCCGATATGTATCCATCTAACTTGGTTGAAGTAACTACTTCTCCATAAGGATAAGCCATGCCAAATACACCGAATTACTATGCGCAGCCGTTTCCCGTATTCCAGCGTGCCATGAGAAACATTCTTTCCATCACACAAGCTGAAAATGCATTGGTAACGACCACCTATGATGGTATTAATCCTGGAAATCATAACTATTCCACTGGATTAATTGCTCGTTTGTATGTTCCTGATGGATTTGGTATGACGCAGGCGAATCAGCTACAAGGAATTGTAACTAAGGTAAGTGATACACAGTTCACAATAACTATTGATTCGACCAATTTTGATGCCTTTGTGGTTCCTGATTTTCAACCGGGTGCATTTGGAACGCCAGCACAGGTAGTGCCAGTTGGGGAAATAAATAGTATATTGACCCAGGCTACACAAAATGTGTTGAATGGCGTGCCTTACCCGTTAGATTAATATTAAATGGAGTTTAGTAATGGCAAATTCTACTTTACAAGCTATCCGTACCAAAATACGCAGGATAACCCGAAGCCCATCCCTCTCTCAGATTACCGATGCTCAATTAGATGAGTATATCAATACTTTTATTTTGTATGATTTTCCTGAGCATCTACGATTGTTTTCCCTTAGGACGTTGCTGACCTTTTATACACAGCCTGGTGTAGACGTGTATGATACCAATACAACAGTAGTAACTGATCCTTTATATAACTTTAGAAATAAATATGTTGCTGTGCATCCTCCAGTATTTATGGCGGGAATCCAAGCATTTTATACGCAATGGCGCGATGTTTTTTATGGGTATTATCCACAAACAAATACTATCGCTGAGACACTTTTGCAAGGAAATAATTCTTCAGGGCCTTTTAGCTCAACCATTATTGCCCCTCGAACTGGCGTACCGTTTATTCTTCAACGGAGCGTCAACTTTAACTGCTTGGATACTAGTGGGACATCTATGGTTATGGTCGATGTTCCCATTAGTAATGTTATTGGTAATCTTACTCAGGCAAATGTACCATTAGTTCCACCATATGATGCCATACAAGATCCCAACAACTTTATTAACTATGTGACAGGCGAATACGTAATAACGTTCCCCAATATTACACAAACAATGGCACCTATTTGGTTTGAAGGAATTCTTTATCAGCCAGGTAAACCTTTATGTATGCTGTATTACGATGATAAATTCACTATAAGGCCAGTTCCCGATAAAACATATGCAATACAGCTAGAGGTTGATGTCAGACCTACAGAGCTTATCAACTCAACGGATGTGCCATACTTAGAACAATGGTGGCAATACATAGCCTATGGTGCTGCTAAAAAGATATTCGAAGACCGTATGGATCTGGACTCAGTTCAGCTCATTATGCCTGAATTTAAGATGCAAGAGCGATTAGTTCTCAGAACTACACTCACACAACAAGCTAATGAAAGAACAGTTACGATCTATACTCAAGGTAAAAATTATGGTTTTGGATGGTTTGGTTCAGGCGGTTGGCCTTATTAAGGAGATAACATGGCTTTAAATAACGTTCCTTTAGCAGGGCAAACGCTGAGTGTAACGCGCGTGCCAATAAATCAGAACTTTTCAGTGATTGATACAGCTTTTGCAGTAGATCATGTCGATTATAATACATCCGGACAAGGTCAGCATAATAAAGTATCGTTTCCTGTTCAAAATCCTGTACCTGCTCCTCAAGCAGGTATCGTTCAACTCTATTCAAAACTATCTACAATAACCAATCAACCAGAATTGGTATTTACGCATCAATTAGGATCTACTGCTCCTCTTGCTGCACGTATAGTTGAATTTACCTCCGCCGGATGGGCAAATCCTGGCTGGACACGGTTGCCATCAGGTATATTGCTCAAATGGCATTCAGGGATTAGTTTTGCAAGTGTTTCAACTGTTGCTATAAATTTAAATACAGATGTTCCTGGATCTCCTAATTTCACTACCGTGTTTTCTGTTTTTAACTCAACTACAATTCCTGGTGCTAACTATAACAATATTATTGGTATAAAAAGCATTGTAGGTTTTGTTGTTACTTTTGCTCAATTTGGCCTTGTTAACCCACCAGCTGGCGCAACAATTGCTTATTTAGCGATAGGGATATAATATGGCAGATCGTTTTTTTATTGCACCTTATGATGAAAACAGTGGACTTCAAACCAGCTATAAACCCTGGTTAATACCAGACGAAGCATTTTCTGAATTGAATAATGCATATGTTTTTAGAGGACGCGTAAGAAAACGTTTCGGCTCTCGGTGGATTGGGGATAATTCATTAGTATCTCGATTACGAATCAATGTAGGAACTATTACAGGTGGAACGTTATCGGGGAATATAAGAACGATTTTAGTTGACGCTGGATTTCCAACGGCTATTGGACAATCGTTTAGTATTGATACCATTATATTCACGGTAGTAAATCCTGCTGGTGGTGCACAACAAATGCTTCGCAGTGATGGATCAGTAGCAACTGCTACTTATGATCTTACTACATCAGCCTTTAATATTACCGGTGTTGCATTACCCAATGGAACTGATGTATTTTTCTATCCTGATTTACCTGTAATGGGATTGCGCACATATGAACAAAGCTCTATTAATGATGAGTTTGTTATAGCTTTTGATACTCGATATGCTTATCAGTATAATGCTGGCTGGGATAGAGTTTCTGCTGAGGCAACTCCAGGCGCTGCTGTATGGACAGGAGATAATTCACAATTCTTCTGGACTACGACGTGGACTGGCGCTGATGCAGCTGCAAAGATATTCTTTGTCACTAACTTTAATCAAAATGAACCTAATTTCATGCGGTACTATGATGGTATACAATGGAATGACTTTAATCCTCAAATAGATGCTACACCTAACTTTTTACACTCAGCTCGCATTATCGTACCATTCAAAAATAGACTCGTAGCATTCAATACATGGGAAGGACCGGCTGCGCCGTTACCAGGAACTAATTATAGCAACCGATGTCGTTACTCACAAATTGGATCTCCACTCGATGTTAATGCATGGCGACAAGACATTCCCGGAAGAGGTAATGCAGTTGATGCCTCTACAACTGAAGCTATTATCACGGTAGAATTTATTAAAGATCGTTTGATTGTATTTTTTGAAAGATCAACCTGGGAGTTGGTATATACCGGAAACCAGGCCTATCCATTTAACTGGCAACAAATCAACACTGAGCTTGGTGCAGAATCTACCTTTTCCATAGTGCCTTTTGACAAGGTCGCCATTGGCGTAGGAAATGTAGGTATCCATGCTTGTAATGGTGCCAACGTAGAACGTATTGATGAGAAAATACCTGATACTGTATTTGATATTCATAATGCTGACCAGGGAGTATTTAGAGTTTATGGAATTAGAGATTATTATGTTGAAATGGTGTATTGGACTTTTCCTGACACTCAGACTAATACTGACTTTCCGTATCCTAACAGAATCTTAGTCTTCAACTATAAGACTGGTACCTGGGCATTTAATGATGATTCAATTACTTGTTTTGGGTATTTCCAACCTGTCAGTGGCATAACATGGGATTCAACAACAGTAGGATGGGATGATAGTGCAACGTGGGACAGCGGTGCTATACAGGCTAAATTTAGACAAGTTATCGCCGGCAATCAACAGGGATACACATTTATATGCGATGCTGATGAACCTATTAACGCACCAGTTCTACAAATTACCAATATTACACTTCCGGCAGCTCTTACTACGCTCACGGTTATACAGCATAACTTAAGAAATGAGGATTATATTTATATCCAAGGTGCTACATGGTCCGATGCTTCTAATGGTCTTAATGATATGATTTTTCAGGTAGTGAATGTAATTGATGTGAACACATTTGAAATAGGTCCAGTCGCACCATTTACTGGAACATATATCGGTGGCGGATTGATTGCTCGTGTAAGCCAGATATCCATATCAACTAAAGAATATAATTTCTACGCTAAACAAGGGCGCAATACTTATGTCTCTAAAGTAGACTTCATGGTAGATAATACTCCCGCTGGACAAATACAAGTTGATTTCTATGTGTCAACTTCAGTAACTCCGCTACTACAAGATAGTGCAGGGAATGGGGTATTATTAGGAACCGGAACCTTAGATACATTTCCTTATCCTGATATACCATTTGAAGCTGATGCTGTTCGTTTATGGCATCCAGTGTATTTCCAGGCTGATGGAGAAGTGGTACAACTTGAACTTATTATGAATGATGAACAAATGAGAAATGTTAATGTACGACAATCAGGATTCGCGTTGCATGCGATGTGTATTTATGCTCAACCAACAAGTTACAGATTCCAATAAGGATATACATGAATAAAATAACTCAGGAAATAATGGATTCAGTTAATATTTTGATTGAGTTTCATAACAACATGCCTCAATTACTTAAAGCATTTCCGGATTCAAAGGAAGATATAGCGCTACTTGACTCATACGTTAATTACGAAATTAAAAAGACTCTCAAAGATATTATTCATATGGAAAGACTATAATATGGCATACATTCCAGACCAACAGATAAATACCGGATCTTATGTTCCTACCACCAACGTCTGGGATATTGCTCGATTATATGAAGTTGAAGTAAATAGCCCTGAATTTAAAGAACTTCTAGTTCGTCTCTACCAAAATGTTAATAACATTGCAGTTGCATTGAATACCAAAGTGACTGGTTACTACATTAACCAGGAGTTTGTCAGTGGAAAATTATTCTATAATCCTAATGCTGATCCAAATGATCCATTATTATTGCGTCCGGGATTCATTAAAACAATTAATACTGGTGCTTTGGGCGCTGGTCCCACTGCTATTAATCATAATATTGCAGTTACTGCTACTTTTCAGTGGATGTTTATATATGGAGCAGCTACTGACACTGGTACGCTCATAGGATATCCATTGCCCTTTGCTGGTGCCGCTGGAAATAATATAGAAGTGAGTGTAACCGCTACACAAATTCTCATTAATAACAACTCAGGGGCTACCTTTACGGATTCACAGGTAACCCTTGAGTATTGTAAGCAATTATAAAATTATTTCATTAAGTAATATTGAACAGCTATAGATAATGCATGCATAGCATTCCATCCTGGTATGCATCCTACTAAGTGTTTTTTATGTTTTTTATGTGTGTTCATTTGTTGTGTCGGTATTTCCGGCACTTCTGTTTTTTGTGATTGAGTATTTAAGAATTTCTTGAATTCAGGATCTATGTTATACATGTCGTCAAGATCGATACGATCAACTTTATGTCTAGTGCGACCTCTTTCACTTTGTTCTGTACGATCCATGGTATAAAGAGTTGTATTAACTAGAAGCACAACTATCACTAGATTCCTCATGACATACTCCTAATTTAATGACTCCTATCAATATTTAATACTATACTAGACTATGTTATTATAGAAAAACAAGTGTTTCATAATAGGAGAGATAGTATGGCTAATTGGTTAGGAGCATTACAAGGTGCTTTAGGAGGAGCAGGAGCTGGTGCTGCTATAGGAAGCGTAGTTCCTGGAATAGGTACGGCTATTGGTACTGGCTTAGGAGCATTAGGTGGTGGTTTAGGTGGATTGTTTGGTGGAGGAGAAAAGGGTGGCGTCAAACAAGTTGCTACGGTAAATCCTGAGCAGCAAAATATATTAAAATTTCTTTTGCAACAAGGTCAACAAGGACTACAAAATCCTTATGCAAACTTTGCTCCTATTGCACAGCAAGCGCGTAATCAATTCTCTCAACAAACCGTTCCTTCGATTGCTGAGCGTTTTACCTCTATGGGCAATTCCTCTCTTAGCTCGCCAGCATTCGCTTCTCAATTAGGACAAGCGGGTGCTGGATTAGAAGAGGCACTAGCTGCTTTACAAAGCCAATACGGTATGAAAAACCAACAACAAGCATTAAGCTTGCTTGCCTTGGGGCTTAGTCCTTCATTTCAGAATATTTATCAAGGAAGTCAGCCTGGTTTTGGAGAGAATCTACTTTCTGGAACAATTCAAGCAGCTCCTTCATTTTATCAGTCGTATATGTTAAATAATGCATTGGGAAACTTACAACGTTAAGGAAAAAGTATGCAAGTTATACATGATACAAATGTTGGTGGTAGATTAGGTGAAGCGCTTGGTACTGGTTTAAATAAACTTGCAGAGCATAAACTTGCACAATTATCCCAACAATATCGAACGCAACAAGAACGTAGCCAATTCGCACAAGGCCTTACTCCATTACTTGGTCAAGATACCGCTAATTTTTTGAGCTATCTTGATCCTCAAGAGCGTAAAAATGCTTTACAAAATATTGGTTCATTGATGCAACTTAATCAACCACAACAACCAGTTGCTGAAGGTATGCAACCGCAACAACAACAGCAACAACAAGGTATGGCTCCTGAGCGTGCAAAACTTATCCAGGATATATTTACATCACCTCAGGAAAAACGTGAACAGAGAAAATTAGAAATTGCAGAAAAACAAGCCGGCATTAAAGAACGTGAATCCGTTATCAAAGAAACAAAGCAGTATGTTGATAGCCTGAGAGATAAAGAAAAGGCTGTTAAGGAAGCGAATTTGAGACTGAAAAGAATGGAAGTTCTTATAAATAAAGGAAATCTACCTAATTCGGCAATATGGTCAGCGTTATCAAAATTAGAACATGCTCCATTTGTAAGCGGACTCACTGGGCCACTAGCAGAACTTGCTAAAGGTGGTGTTAAGTGGTTCTCAGGAAATCCATCTGATGTTGAAGAATTCGAAAAGTTATCTAGTGAATTTGTGAAAAATGCGAAACAATACTTTGGCCCACGAGTAACTGAGAAAGAGATTCAACTCTTTATGCAGACAGTTCCAACACTTATGCAAACCGATGCTGGTAAGAAAAAGCTGATACAGAATATCAGATCGCTTAATGAGTTATCAGAAATTGAAGCGAAAGCTGCCCGATCTATCATTAAAGCCAATGGTGGAATACCACCTCGAAATATTGAGCAGCTAGTTCATGATAAGATTGAAAAGAAACTTGATAGGGTGGCCAAGAAATTTATCGAGGCATAGTCCTAAAGTTAATAATACCATAGTAGAAATAGACAGAAAACTCATTGCAATAAGAGTTTTAAAGTATATTTCTACTATTTTTATTGCTGATTTATATAATGTGTTGACGATTGTAAACATTGTTCTGGCTCCTGATCATATTTAGCTTCTTTAGCAAGCCGATCATTTATAGCTCTTACTAACCACATATTTATAGATATATTTCTCATGGCTGCTAATATTTTAATTCTTTTATGCATCTCTGGAGTTACATCAAAAGCCATTTGTTTTCGAATTTTTTTGTCTTCCATAATTCCTCCTATATTTCTATTATTATAACAAAGTAGTGCAAATTTAACAAGTTATTTGATTATTACTAGCATATACCATTTACTAATGGTGACTAAAAAATTTTAAGGAGATGTATATGTCTACACAACGTAATCGACGTAATTCGATCTATGGTTATCCTAATCCACAAGCTGGATTACAACAAGAACCCATTATACAGCAACGTGTCCCAACCACTGCTGATAGTGCTGAGCTCGGTGCTATTTGGATTGATCAGTCAGCTCAATCTTTTTACATACTGACTGATAGTGATGCTGGAGTTAATACGTGGACCAGTACCACTGGTGGAGCTGAAAATCTTACTGCTTTGACAGTTAATCCTGGTGATATTGATGTTACCGTAGGTGATATTAATATTGTTGCTGGTGATTTGAATATGGACCCAGCAAGTACTGCTACAGTAGGAACACTTCTTGCTGGAGCTACAACTATTGGATCAACCTTAGCTGTAACAGGAGATGCCAATTTTGGAGGCCTTGTTAATTTTGGCGATGACGTGACTATGGCTGGTAATCTCGATGTTACGGGAGATGTAACGGTAAATGGTGATTTTGATATAACTTCTGCTGATGCTTTAAGCTTTACCACTACTTCCAATACGGATCCTGCAATAAGCTTTACTACTAACGGTGGTACAGCTGAAACTATAAAATTAAATAATCTGCAGGGAACTTCTGCTACTTCCATAGGAATAGGATCCACGGCAGGGGGGGTGACATTGAGCGGAGGACTCGCATCAGCTTCTGCTATTAACCTACTTACAGGCGCTACTGGTGGTATGACAATTGATTATGGTTCTGCCGGCACTACCGTAATCGGTAATAACGGTGCATTCTTATTAGCTACTGGAACGGGTGCTGTTTCCCTTTCTGCAGATGCTGCCGCAACTACTGTTAATATTGGTACCGGAGCAGCTGTAGTCAAAACAATTAATATTGGTGGGACCGGAGCTAACGTTATTGCTATAGGAAATACACAAACTGCAGGCTCAGTTTCAATCGGCGCTGCAATGACAACAGGAACTGTTTCTATCGGTGGAACTGGTGCTCAAACTGGTACAGTATCTCTTGCTCCAGGAACTGGTGCTCAAACAGTTAATATTGCAACAGGTGGAACTGGCGTTAAAACAGTTAATATTGGTACTGGCGCAGTAGCGAATCTTATTACAATGGGATCTGCTACAGGTGCAGCAGCATTAAATCTTCTTGCTGGTACTGGTAATATGACTGCTTCTTCTGCTGGAACATTACTATTGGATTCCGCAGGAGTGCTTGAAATTAATTCTTCCGCTGGAGTTATTGGAATTGGTAATGATGCCGTTGCACAAAATATCAATATTGGTACGGGTGCTGCTGCTAGAACTATCACAGTTGGTAACGCTTCCGGCGCAACATCTGTTGTAGTTAATGTCGGAACAGGCGCTCTCAACTTAGGAACAAACGCAACAGCGCATGCAACTGCTGTAGGTTCTACGACTGCTGGTTCAACCCTTACTCTTAATACTCCTGCCCTTACTAATGTGGTTGCTGCTAATGGTGTTAGTGTAACAACAGCTGGTAGAGGAGTTAGTTTACCAGGAGGTATACTTATAATTACCGGAAATGGAGATCCTAATGGTGTAGTAACTGCTCCAATTAGCTCTTTATATTTAAATACTGCTGCTACCGGTGTTTGGGGAAATACTGATGGTGGAACAACATGGTCAAGTATTTTGGTTTAAATAGAATAATGAAAATCGGAATAGCTTTTCACGTTTAATGAAGAGCTATTCTATAAACAATTTATAAGGAAATATATGGAAATGAAACAATATCACGTAATCGAAGTACAAAAAGGCGATTTTAAATTCTCTTTTGAAATGCCACATGGTGCGACATGGGGAATCGCTATTGATTCCGCATTTGAAATACTACAAAAACTAAATGAATTGTCTCAACAAGCAGTACAAAATATAAAACCAGCATCTGAAGAATTAGCAATAGAACCAGAGGTTTGCAGCCAAGAAGGTGAATAACATGGCTCAAAATTCAGTAAAAGCGCTAGCGCTTAACAGCATTTTATCATCTGCTGTTACTGCTTTATATGTACCCATAAATGGTTCTGGTTTTGCCAACGCTCCTTTTTTTATACGTATCATTAATGCAAGTAATATGGCAATAACCATCAGTTATGACGGTGTCACCGATAATGAATATATACCAGCAAATAGTGTATTTGAACTTCCTTCTCAGGCAAACGCACAACCTGGTGCGCAAGTAGCTCTATTTCCTAAAAACACCATTGTTTACATTAAGGGTACTGCTGGAACAGGTAATATTTATCTTTCTGGCTATTACGTATAAGGAAATAATATGAGTAATTTAGCAAGCTCAATTCGTGTACGATATGAACCTTTAAGAAGTGTACTTTTCTCCGGCATATCAGGAATATATGCCGGAGTTGGATTACCTTTTGAGAATCCCGTAAGGATACTCAAGGTTACTAATTTTACTGATGTTAATGTTTTAGTTTCACTCAATGGTATTGATGATCATGACATAGTTGCTTCAAATGGATTCTTCTTATATGACTATTCGTCCAATAAAGCATTGGCGGGTGGTCTTCTAGAACAACCCCAAGGGGATAGAATTTATATTAAAGCCCAAGATTCTGGTAATCTTCCCACCATTGGAACAGTGTATGTAACCGTTGTATACGCTTCACAAGTATAAAGGATGTATTATGAGTCAAGCTGGTATACTTTCTTCAACCGGTGGTGGTAGCAGCACAGTGATGCAGGTGGATACCGATAATGGTACTGCTATTCCTGCCGGTGGCATTCTTAATATTGTGGCACAACCTACTCCCAATCAGCATGCTGGTTCGAGTGTTTCATTTTCTGGATCGGGTAATACTGTATTGTTTAACGTAACCGATGCTGGTTTAAATACTATTATTGGGCTTGATTGTGGTAATGCAACGATGAATGGGCAATCAAACACGATGTTAGGTGTTTCTTGTGGAACTTTAATTACGAATGGATCTCGTAATGTTGCTATTGGTAACGGAGCTTTACCTTCTATTACTAGTGGATCAAGTAATGTAATCATAGGTTGCAGTGCTGGAGATTTTTATACAGGTAATGAAACGAGCAATATTCTTATTGGTGATGATGTTAATGGGATTAATGGTGAATCGAATGTGTTGCGTATTGGTTCAGGCACAGGAGCTGGTACAGGTCAATTAACTCAAGCATTCATCTGTGGTATTGACGGAGTGAATGTTGGACCAGTCGCAACCGTAGTTACCGAGTCTCTTGATCAATTGGGAACTGCAGTTATTACGGCAGGTACTGGAATAAATGTTACTGCTGGCGCTAATACTATTACTATAGCAGCAGCCGGCGTGGTCACATTGAGCTATACAAGCGTTAATAGTTCTCCTTATGTAGTGCTTACTTCTGATGATTTTATCAGTGTTGATTGTTCTGGTGGTGCTATTACGGTGCAATTGCCTAATGCTGCAACACTTGGAAGAACTTATGTGATTAAAGATAGAACAGGATCGGCAGGAACTAATAATATAACTGTAACAACCGTTGGTGGTGCAATCAATATAGATGGAGCAACTACTTTTGTTATGAATACTGCATATCAAGCTGTTTCCATTATCGGCAATGGTTTTACATATGAGTTGTATTAGGAGATAACATGGCTTATAAAAGACGTTCTCCCATACTTATCGTTGAAGGTGGTACAGGAGTTCAATCGAATACAGCATATGCAGTGCTTTGTGGAGGAACAACTTCAACAGGCGCTATTCAATCTATTGCCGGAGTAGGAACTTCCGGACAAGTTTTAACATCTAGTGGTGCTGGGGCTTTGCCTACATTCCAATCTATTAGCTCTTTGGGTGTTATTACCTCAATTACCGGAAACACTGGAGGTGCTCAAACAGGACCTACTATTACTCTAGCAGGAGGTACAACCGGTTTATCATTTGGTGGATCAGCAAATACTATTACTACTACATTTGCTGGTATTACTGCTAATGGTGGAACCGTGTCTTTGGCCACTGATGCTACCACAAGTACAGTAAATATAGGAACAGGTGCCGGTGTCAAAACAGTTACTTTGGGTAGTACGAATACTTCGTCAAGCTTAGCATTAAGATGTGGAACTGGTGATTTTACACTTGCTAGCGCATCTGGAACAACTATTTCTGCATTAGACACTGGTCAAATTACCATGCCACTTCAACCAGCATTTACTGTAAGATTGAATTCTTCATTAAGTAACGTTACAGGAGATGGAACATTCTACGGAATTGTTTTTGATACTATTGTTTATGACCAAAATTCAAATATTAACCTCTCAGGTCCTCCAACATTGTTTACTGCACCGGTTGCGGGGATATATAATTTTTCTTGCTGTGCATTTTTTACTGGCTTAACATCTTCTTTTACCGATGGAAGAATTAATCTTATAACGAGTGTAACTGGGCAAATTGTAATGTTGAGACTTAACCCAGGTGCAATTCAAACCAGTAATTTCCTCGTTTTAAATAGTAGTGTTTATGTAAAAATGTCGGCTGGTGAAACAGCATACCTTCAGGTATATGTTAATGGAAGCACTAAGACTGTTGGGCTTTTAGGAGACCCTGCATTCACCACGTATTTTAGTGGAGCTTTAATAGCTTAAGGAGAATAATAATGAGTAATAGACTAGGTGGTAAGCAAGGAACCGCATACCTTGGAACCAATGCCAATCAACCACCAAATTGGGTCTTTAGTGATAGAGATCCTAATCAATATGATGTAAATAACGTTTCACTTGGAGATCTATGGCTTAATCAGGTTGATGAAAGTGCATGGATACTAGTATCTCTTGCGGGAGATGTAGGATCCAAAGGATCGCTAGCAACATGGGTTTCTCTTGCCAATGATGCACATGGAGCTTTAAGCACATTAACTGCTAATACTGGTGGTGTTATCGCGGGAGATAACAATGGAAATATTAATGTAGTCGGTGATGGTGTTGGTATTACTATTACAGGTGATCCAGTAACACATACTTTAACAGCTTCATTAGTAGGTGGTGGTATCGGAGCTCAAACATTTGATGCTGATTTTGGATCAGCTATTCCCGCGGCCGGTGTAGTAAATGTTATAGCAAATAATGCAGGATTAAACTCAGGATCAAGTGTATCAATCACTGGTGCCGGAAATACATTAACTCTTAATGTGACTGATTTAGCTGATAATACTATTATCGGTAAAAGCAGTGGTAATTTAGCAATGACCGGTGGAGATAATACTATTCTTGGTGAAGCAAGCGGTGTATCGCTTGCTTCAGGATCAGACAACACTATTATCGGTGGCACTTCTGGTAATGCTCTTACCTCAGGTTCTAATAATATCCTCTTAGGAAGTGGTTCAGGATCAGCTCTCACTACAACTGATAGTGACAACACAGTAATTGGTAGTGCTGGATTTGTAGGAGCTAATCAATTCGTAGGAGTTACCGCAGGTGCTAATGGAACACCAGTTATTCACAACTATCCTGGTGTAAATGCAAGTACAACTAATGGTGGTAATCTCTTTTTAGGAATGAGTGCAGGTAACTTTACCCTAGCTGGAGGGGCAGGAAATGCTTCCAATAATGGTATAGGACAGAATGCTTTGTCTGGTCTTACTACAGGATTTAGCAATGAAGCACTTGGTGTATCAGCATTAAGCAAAGTAACAAGCGGTAGTGTAAACATTGGTATTGGTCATAATGCTGGATTCAATTCGGGTGGCAATACTGGGCTTGTTTCCGGAACAAATAACGTTCTTATTGGTAATACTGCTGGATCTGCCTACACGGCTGCCGAAAGTAACAATATTATTTTAGGAACTGTAACTGGAACAGCAGCTGAGTCTAATGCACTCAGAATTGGTTCTGGAACTGGATCAGGCACCGGACAAATTAATAAAGCATTCGTTTCTGGTATCCGTGGTATTACTCCTACTATTAATGATGGTATTCCTGTATTTGTAAACTCTGTAGGACAATTCGGCACCGTAGGAACCGGAGGAGCAACTCTTGTTTCTACATTGACAGGTAACTCTGGTGGTGCTGTCGGTCCAGCATCAGGAAATATAAATATCGTAGGAGATGGTGTTACAGCAACTGTAGTAGGCAACCCTGGAACTAATACATTAACTATTTCCGCGGTTGGTGGCGGTGGTGGTGATCTTAATTTTCTTGATGGTGATGTTGGCACCGCAACTCCTTCAGTGGGAACGATTAATGTTATTACTGATAATGTGTCTCAAGCAGCCGGTGCATCAGTACTCTTTACAGGAAGCAGTAACAATCTAACCCTGTCAGTAAGTGATGCTGATGATAATACTCTTGTAGGGAATGCATCAGGAAATGCCACCTTGACTGGTACGAAAAACACCGGATTTGGGGTGTTAACCGGTACTGCAATCACTACCGGATTGAATAACTCCATGGTTGGCTATGGTGCGGGTACTGCGTTTACCACAGGGTCATATAACTCGTTCCTTGGATATCTTGCAGGAAGTGCTTATACCACATCTGAAAGTAGTAATATTAGTATAAACGCTGTGGGAACTGCAGCTGAATCAAACGTATTACGTATTGGCGCAGGAACAGGTACTGGTAATGCTCAAATCAATAAAGCATTCATATCAGGAATTAGAGGTAAAACACCTGATACAGCAGATGGTATCCCATTATTTATTGGATCTGCTGGTCAACTAGGAACTGTTGGTAATGGTGGTACTACCATGATACAAACTGTTACAGGTAACAGTGGTGGTGCTGTTGGACCTGCATCTGGCAATATTAATATTGTTGGTGATGGGACAACTGCAACTGTAGTGGGTAATCCGGGAACCAATACGCTTACCATTAGTGCTCTAGGTGGCGGCGGCGGTGATCTTACTGTATTGGCAGCGGACACAGGAAGCGCAACTCCTGTAGCTGGAACTATTAATATTATTGCCAATAATTCAACTCTAGGATGTGGAACTTCGGTATTGTTTACAGGAAGTAGCAACAATATAGTTTTAGAAGTAAGCGATGCAAATGATAATACTCTCATTGGTGATACTTCTGGAAATGGAGCATCGACTACTGGATCAAAAAATACCGCATTAGGCGTGTTAACTGGTTCTGATCTTACTACTGGATTGAATAACTCAATGGTTGGTTATGGTGCAGGTAATGCATTTACCACAGGATCATATAATTCATTCTTTGGTTACCTTGCAGGAAGTTCTTATACCGGCAGTGAATCAAGCAACATATGTATCAATTCAACTGGAACAGCCGCCGAATCAAATATCTTACGCATTGGTTCAGGAACAGGTACTGGTAATGCTCAGATTAACAAAGCATTTATATCAGGTATCCGTGGTAAAACTCCGGATATTAATGATGGTATTCCTATGTTTGTTAACTCTGTAGGTCAAATAGGAACCGTGGGAACTGGAGGAGCGACTCTTGTCTCATCATTAACAGGTAACAGTGGTGGCGCTGTTGGACCTGCTTCAGGAAACATCAATATTGTGGGCGATGGAACCACTGCAACGGTAGTAGGTAATCCAGGAACAAATACATTAACAATCACAGCAATTGGTGGTGGAAGTGGTCTTGCTACACTTGCAGGTGATATTGGAAGTGCGTCTCCTTCGGCTGGAACTATTAATCTTATTACTGATAATTCGGTTCAAGGAGCTGGTTCTTCAGTAGTGTTTGTAGGAAGTAGCAATAATATGCTACTTCAAGTGAGTGATGCTAGTGATAATACCCTCATGGGTACTGCTGCTGGAAATGGAACACTAAGCGGGTCAAAAAACACTGGATTTGGTGTGCTAACTGGTACGAGTCTTACTACTGGTATAAATAACAGTATGGTTGGATACGGATCTGGTAATGCGTTGACAAATGGATCATATAACACTTTTCTTGGTTATCTTTCAGGTAGCTCTTATATTTCTGGTTCATCGAGCAATATAAGTATTAATTCTACGGGAATTCTTGGTGAGTCAAATACGCTTCGCATAGGAGCTGGAACTGGCACCGGTAATGCTCAAGTGAATAGAACATTTATTGCAGGTATCCGTGGAATAACTACAGGAATTAGTAATGCTATTCCAGTTGTGATCGATTCTAATGGTCAGCTGGGAACAGGTGGTGGTGCAAGTACTATTACTACTTTAACGGGTAACTCTGGTGGTGCTGTTTCTGCAACTGGTGGAAACGTGGATGTAAGAGGTGATGGAACTTATATTACTATTGCAGGTAATCCAGGAACAAGTACTTTAACGGCATCCGCTACGGGTCTTCTTGTAAAAACTGTAACTGGTAATAGTGGGGGAGCCGTTCCAGCATCAGGTGGTAATCTTACTATTCGAGGTGATGGTACATCGGTTAATGTTGTTGGTAATCCAGGAACAAATACTCTTACCATATCAGCTGCTGGTGGTGCAGGTGGTCCAGCATTCTTTGCATATTTAGTAAGTACTGTATCCAATGCTACAGGTGGTGGTGTTCCTTACCAAATCATATATGATACACTTCCTTATAATTCAGGCGGAGCTTTTAATTTAGGCACCTCAGTATTTACTGCTCCTGTTACAGGATTGTATAACTTCTCTTGTGGTGTAGGACTAAGTTTTGGTAGTGGTGTGACTCGATATATGGAATTATCCCTTGTTACAACATCAAGAACATTCTCACTATTGTTTGAATCAACAAGAAATAGTAATTTCCAACTTGATAGAACAGGAGAATTAACAGTACCAGGAGGAAATGTTTACACCAACATGACCGCAGGAGATACTGCTCGCATAGTGATAACAGTAAATCTTGGCTCACAAAATGTTGATGTTACAGGAATAGCACCAGCGGTCAGAACATTCTTTAGTGGTGAGTTGGCATAATAAATAAGGAATCTTTATGAAAATATCTGTAAACGATGTCGAATTATTTACCCTTTCAGAAACAAAAGAACGAGTTATTCAATATGACATTCCTACTGAAATATTTGAAGATGATATGAAGCGTAGGCTTCAATGGGTATTAATGCATAAATATGAAGAATGCTTTAAGGCACTTAAGGCTGAATGGGATATTAAATTAGCAGAAAATGGCGTTGATATGATGCCAACTGACCCAGATAAGTATGCTGAATTAGTATTTGCGCAGCCTAATTATAAAAATAGATCTGCTCGAGAAAAAGAAGTTATGGATATGCAGCAACCTGTTGCAGAATTAGAATAGACCTTACTCTCCCTACCCTTCCTCTTTTGCCCTTCCCCATGGTTATTAAAACAACTGTGGGGAAAGGCAATATTGACTAATCAATGATTTTAATGCACCTTGGTGCAACAAATTCTTCTCATATACATAAGCTAGTCCCCCATGGAACCTAACCTGAACCATGGGAGACGCTTATAAAAAGTGAGGAGTCAGCCTTTTATAAGCACAGTGTTATTTGATAACACTATTTTTTCCGTAAATAATCTTCCTGAGTTCTTTTTATTTTCAAGATCTTTGCTCTGGCACGATGATATTCTGAAGCAGGTAAATCAGCCAATGTGGCCAAGTCGTACACTTCCATAATATCCTTGGCTATCTTTTCAAACCCATTCAGCTCAATTAACAATTCATCATACTGAGTTTTATTGATAACATCGGTACGATCTATCTCTTCTTTTTGTGGCGAATCAGGCTTGCGTAAACTCGCAATTAAATGCTGTTCAGCCATAATCTCACCATTATCATCAAAAGCAATAGGATCATTATCGGACGGAGCGATCCCGAGAAGCATCAATGCATGAAGTCTTTTATGGATTTCATAGATGTTTCCCGTTTGTCGCTCCGTCTTGCCCGTAACCACTCGGGCACATGAGGAGATATATTGACCGGATTCGTGTCCGATAGTAGTTTTCAATAACGCAGCACCCGATCCCTCATCTAATAATTCTATGTACTGGTAGAAACCAAGACCGTTTTTGGCTAACGATTCTCTCACAGCTTCCAATATAGCTTGAAGATTAGCAAACTTTCCACCTGGAGCATCCTGGTTAGCTACTAATTTCTTATAGCCACCTTGAGCTTTGGAAAGGGCACCCATGATCTCATTGATCTCTAACGATCTATATATATTACCTGTTGTGTGTTCCATCATAATACTTTCTATAACACAGATAACAAACGGTCATACCTGTGTATCTTGTTTCCTGCTTGCATACTGGACATGTGTTAAGTGATAATTGGTGATTTTTCTTCATCAGTTTTAGCACCAGATTTTTTAAGTGTTTCAATAAACTCGTTAAATGAAGTGACTGCATTTGAAACAAATTGATGTCTTGTAGCGATGAAATTAAATGCATGATACAAAACACCAAACTTCTCTTGGATTTCTTTTAATATCCTATTTACATCTTCTAAATTAGTATCTGTAATCGGTTTACCACGATGAGTATCGAGCTCAGCATGAAGAGCGGTATATTCATCCCATAAACGAACCATTTCTATATCTACTTCATTGACTAACTTCTGTAACAACTCCATGCTCTTCCTTTCCATAAACACGTTTAAGTGATTCAAATATTTTTTCCAATTGTGGATTTTGAGTATAAATCAAAGATTCAACAGGTTCTAGTTCAGATATTATTGCGTACATCTTTTCTTCAACTTCTTCAATTTCACGAGCGATAAGTTTGAGATGAGTATGATGCTGCATAAATATGTGCATACGCTCATCAATCATCACTTGTAATTGGCTTGTCAATTCTTTAATAGTCATCGGTAATAATATGTTATTCTTTTCTTTCATTTATACCTCTTTTATGTATGAGTTATAAGACCAGTATATAGGTGAAACTATCAATGTCAATATCATATCATTAACATTGACATAACATGTTATGTATGTATAATAGTACGTATAAACTTTAGAATATGATAGGAAATAAATGGACGTTAAAAATTATTTAGAAAAAGCAGAAAATATTCGTAAAAAAGAATTAATGTCTTTGATGGATTTAGTGAAAGAACTAAATATATCTTTCGCTACTCTTTCCAGAATAAAAGAAAAGCCTGAGACATGTTCACTTAAAACAATGAGAAAATTAAAGAAGTTTGTGGATGAAAGGAATGATTTTGGAAAACACAACAGTTATGAATAACCATCCTGCAATGTCAGGAGATATTTGTGCGCTTGCATGTGCATTTTTACTCGCCAAAAAAGAATTCTGTGCTACTGGCTTTGGTGGAACTAACTCACACCAAAAATATAAATACGCAAAGATAGAAGATATCTATCATGCAGTTGAAGGAGCACTTTCAAAAAACAATATTATTATATGGCACTTCGCTTGTCCTGTTGATGGTGTTGAGTATCTTCATACGCGTTTGATCCATACTCTTACAGGCCAATTTATAGAAGACCGTCGTATTCTCGAGAGTGAAAAAGCAGGCAACCAAGCTAAAGGTGCTGCCAATACTTACATGAAGAAATATGCAGTGCTTTCATTGTGTGCTATTGCCACTGAAGATGATGATGGTGAAGAAGAAGAAAGATATATTGCCACTCATACTATATCTGATGATCAACTGCGTATATTACAGGCAGCTATAAAATCATGCGCTAACGGTAAAGCAATTTACGATAATATTCTTCGCTTTAATAAGATAAATGATCTTGCGAATCTAAAAATATCTGCGCTTGAATCAGTGAAATCTTATATAGCAAATAATAAAGAATGATGATCAAATCATCAGAAATATATATTTTTTGATGAAATGGTTAAAAAACAGAGTAAAAATGATGCAAAAATGGTTGAAAATCAAGGTAGACAAAATCTGATAATTTTCTATACTATTGGTGTCAAGTAACGAAACGAAAAAATAAAGGACGGATTTTTGGTCCGTCCTAAAATTTTAACTTCGCTTCTATTTGACGCGTTTGTTTAGTTGAGCTAAGAACGCAATAGAATTGAAATAGAATCACTTTCAGCAATTTACTTTCCACAATACCCCGCTGAAAAATGATAACAATTAAGCCTCACGAGCAATTAATTATGTTAATAACTTATCACACTCCCGAAATAAATCA
>JACCDR010019770.1_pt1 | contig 33141 bp, 37 predicted proteins | sample 7446431 | NCBI WGS metagenome assembly JACCDR01 (sample SAMN15323443, study PRJNA562643) | freshwater metagenome | isolation source: river surface water | place: USA:Blue River Watershed | collected 2017-08-17
AACTGAACATACTGTTCAACAGTCCAATAATGGAATGAAATATGCGAGGTTACGATTCCAATCAAGCCCGTCCAAGCATCGTTATGGCTAAACTTGAATACTGGGTCAATCAACACTTGCATATCAATCTCTTTCACTAGGTCAACTAAAAATTGGCGCAATACTTTTTCTGCATCAGATCCTAAATCATTTCTTCCAACAGTTGCCTGATATATGAGATGGTGATGTACTAATTGGTTCATATTGAGGAAGAATTATTTATACGGTCAAAATGTTCGCTACCGTCAGGATATATTTCAACATAGTCTTGAAGAATTTCCTCACCTTTCTGAATGTCTCTTTTTGCAGTCATTACCATTTCTTTATCTTGGGTAACATTGGCGACATCAGCATTACCGTGATTTAAAATTCGAATCGCATCAAACGCTACATGATATTTACCGCTATATTTATTAAAATATCCATAATACATAACTTCACGTTTTTCATTTTCCGTTAATCCTTCAAATTGCTCTGGGGTAAGATCTACATCGAGTAATAGGCTTGGAGTATAAATCAAATCACCGTTCTTAATATCTTGATTTGCAAAAAGCCCTATTCCGTGGGTTTTTGAGGCTAATATTTTGTAGGAAATATGAATCATAAGTAGTATTATAAAATTTTATAATAATTTATTCAACGTTATTAGAGCACTTTCTAAAAGGTGAGCCACAATAATTTGTTCGCCAGTCGCTCACAAATTTTCCAGCCCCGGACTCGGCTATTTTTCTGCTGAAAAATTATGCCTCCGTCTTCACACTTCGCCCGCAGGTAAAGCAGTTTGCCTGCTTTACGCTCGTGTGACCTCACGGAGAATCGAACTCCGATTAGCGGATTGAGAACCCGCTGTCCTAACCGTTAGACGATGAGGCCTACTAGAGAAAATATAATATTTTTTTATAAAAAAGTCTAATATTCTTTATTTTGTTGAGGATTTGTGTATTTAAGTATTGTTTCGTAGACAATATCGTCCGATATCTCATTGAGGTGCGATTCTATCTGTTCTTTTTTCTGCTCATAGATATCATAGAATTTGTTGTAGACCTTCGCATAGCCCAGAGCAATCTCTTCGTATTTTTTTCTTTCTATTTCTGATTTTGTGGATTCTGCCAGGCTCGATGCGTATTTATAAAAATACATAAGTTGAGAGAGGCTTTCCATGATAAGTTTGGAAGAGACAGGGTGTTGGGCTAGTTGATGATTTTTGTCTTTGCTCTCACCAGCCCAGAGTCTGACCAATTTTTCTGCCGAAGATAAACGAGAGCCGACCACGACTTTTGGTATAAATATACTCTTGTGTTCACCTGTTTCTGGGTCTTCGAAATATTTTACGAAAGGCAAGTTGAGTTCTTTTATTCGCATTCTGATACTATCGAGTTTGTCTTGCAGTACACTTTCTTTTGAAGAAAAAGTCACATCTACGCCAAGCCCTAGATACTCCCTGCCTTTTTCAGAATTAAAAATAGTGACTACATCTATGCCATTTTTTATATCATCGTATTTTGAGGCTGGGGTAGAAGTACAGTCTGGTCCAAACCAATCATTGCTACTGATTTGCTCAGAGATGACCGCCTCATAAGCAGAAGATATTTGCTCTATATACTCTCTTTTCTTGTCTTTTTCTTCCTGATCCCATATGTGTTCGAGTCGGGCTACTTCAGCCAAATCTCCTTCTATCTCTTCTATAGGGTATAAGTCTGTAAAATTAATTTCTTTTGGTCTAAATTGGCTAAACATCCTTTCTTTCTTCTCGAAGATTCTTTGTTGGAATTCTTTGTCTTCAAATAGTGGTTTTGGTTGAAAATTAATTGGCTTGTTTTCAAATTTCATATTTTCATATATTTTATTTTATTAATGACGTTTCAAATTTTTCTTTGGTATTTTTGGTAGGGGCGATGTCGTGTATCTCTGTCGGGGTGAGGATGAGGAGTCCGCGGACAATGCGGTCAGGGAGCATCTCGTGTATCCAGGCGACGGCTTGGTCAAATTCTACACCTTCGGTCTGATAATCCACTGCACCCTTGATCTGATATCCCATCATCGCTATCCAAGCAGTGAGTGCTACCTGTCGATTTGTCAGGATGTTTTGGATAGTCTTGTCCATAAAATAATTGATCAGCCAGATTTTACCATCTACCACTTTGAGTGAAGACACGGGCACTACATTGAGCCCTGTTGGGCCCATGGTGGCAAGGGCTTTCGAAGTAGCGTTCTCCAAGAATGTGACGACAGGTGTTTCCATGTATTCAAGTATACTCTTTTTTGGGTTGCCGACTAGGGGTAAATTGATTATGATATAACCAAGTTTTATTCAAGTTATACACATGGCAAAAAAAGAAAAAAAGATTTTGGTAGTAGAAGACGAACGCCCAATGGCGCATGCTCTCGAGCTCAAACTCACGCATGAGGGTTTTTCGGTCACTGTCGCAGCCAATGGCGAAGAAGCCATCAAAGCCCTCGCCGAAGATGCTTTCGACCTGGTCATGCTGGATATTATGATGCCCAAACTCGATGGATTTGGTGTACTCGAAGAGATGAAGGTGCACAATTATGGTCTGCCAGCTATCGTGCTCTCGAATCTGAGTCAGAGTGAAGATGAAAAACGTGCTCATGATTTGGGTGCCAATAAATTTTTCGTAAAATCAAACACTCCCATCGCTCGCATCGTAGACTACGCCAAAGAAATTTTACGCTAAATAGTGTACAATATTTGGAATGCATATAGACGAACAAAAAGTAAAAGAAGTTCTCTTGGATGAGAATTATATTTCTGATGCTGATTTAGTCTCGGCTTCAGACCAAGCCCTCAAACAAGGGATTTCACTCATCGATTATTTGTTACAAAATGGTCTCATCTCTCGCAACCTGATCGCCGAAGCGATGGCGGAGAGTTTTGGTGTGCCGTATGTAGACCTAGATCTAAAGAAGCCGAGCAAAGAAGTCGCCTCTCTTTTGCCAGATGATTTTGCACACTCTTGGCGAGTAGTTATATTCGATGCTCACGATAGTGTAGTCTCTGTCGCTTCAGATAATCCTAATAGGGAAAACCTCATCAGTGAGATAAAAAAGATTTTGCCAAATCACCAAGTAGAGATGAGTTATGCTCTGCCGGATGAGATAGAGCAGGCATTCGTGTGGTATCAAAAATCTCTCGAGACGCGTTTTTCCAAAATCATCGCTGGCCAAAATCGCATCGCCCCAGAAATCCTCGAAGAGATTTTCGAAGATGCATATGTATTTCATGCTTCGGATATTCACTTTGAACCAAATCCAAAAGAAGTGTTGGTGCGTTTCCGAGTGGACGGTGTACTCGAAGAAGCAGGTCGTCTGCCAAAAGAATTTTATGAAAATATCTTGAATCGTATCAAAGTAGAGAGCCGTCTGCGTATTGATGAGCATTTTACCGCTCAGGATGGCTCGATGCGTTTTGTCTCCAAAGGGGATGAAAATCATCAGTCCAAGATTTTTGACTTGCGTACATCCATCGTGCCGACAGTCGAAGGGGAGAAGGTGGTCTTGCGGGTCCTTTCTTCTTATATAGAAGGGCTCAATTTGTCTCAATTGGGCTTCAGTCAGGCTGACCAAAAGAGATTGGAAGATATCGCTCGCAAACCATTTGGTATGATTTTGGTCACTGGACCGACTGGCTCCGGTAAGACCACGACCCTCTACGGAGTCTTGAAGATGCTCAATACTCGTTCTGTAAACATCACCACCATCGAAGACCCAGTAGAATACAAAGTAGCAGGTATTAATCAGATTCAGACCAACACCGAGACCAATCTCACTTTTGCCAAAGGTCTGCGTTCGATTGTGCGCCAAGATCCAGACATCATCCTGGTAGGAGAGATCCGCGACGAAGAGACTGCCGAGATAGCAGTGAATGCAGCTCTCACTGGGCATCTACTCCTCTCTACTTTTCATGCCAATGACGCAGCGACCGCCATTCCAAGACTCTTGGATATGAATATCGAGCCATTCCTCTTGGCTTCTACTATCGAGGTGGTGGTGGCTCAGCGTCTCGTACGCAAGATTTGTGATGCTTGTCGATATAGTGTAGACATGTCCAAGGATGATATAGAAAGCAAATCAAAAATCGCGGCAGAGTATTTCTCTGACGCACATACCACTTTATACCAAGGTAAGGGTTGCAATGCTTGCGCGGGTACTGGATACAAAGGACGCACTGCGATATTTGAATTCATCGAGATGACCAAGGCTTTAGAGGATCTGATATTAAAGCGTCCTTCGTCGCTTGAGATTTGGCAAGTAGCAGAGCAGGAGGGAGCAAAATCTCTCTTTGCTGATGGTATAGAAAAGGTGCGCGCTGGGGTCACCACCTTGGATGAACTCCTCCGCATCGCGCCCCCTTCCAAAAGATAATTTATGCAGACACAAGGAACTTCAAAAATTTTTCAAGGTTTCTTCAGTAAAAAAGAAAAAGATTATTTCTTTGCAAATTTGGGCATGCTGCTTGAAGCGGGGATGACTCTACTCGATGCATTGAATGCTCTTTTGGATGAAACCAAATCACCATATATGAAGAATTGGCTCGGGCAGATCGTCGAAGATGTACAGAATGGTTTTTCTTTTTCAAAAGCACTTCGCCGAGCAGGCTTTAGCGGATCACACACCCTGTCTCTCGTCGAGATAGGAGAATCTTCGGGTAAGTTGACTCAAAATCTAAAAATAGTCGCCACTTCCGAAGAGAAAAATAGATCTTTCAAATCAAAGATTCGTGGTGCGATGCTCTACCCGGTCTTTGTATTTTTGGTCACATTGGTGGTGGGGGTAGTGGTGGTGTGGTTTATCTTACCAAAACTCTCCACTGTCTTTGCGCAGATGCAGGTAGAATTGCCTCTGGTCACCAAATGGCTGATAGCCTTCGGGACTTTTCTAGGTGCGTATGGTTCGATAGTAGTGCCTGGGTTTTTCATTATTTTATTTGCTCTGACTTATATTTTATTTTTTTGGTCGAAGACCAAGTATCTCGGTCAGTCTATTTTGTTTGGTCTGCCAGGTATCGGCCGAGTCTTGACCCAGATAGAATTAGCCCACATGGGGCATATCTTGGGCACCTTGCTCTCATCCGGTATACCAGTGGTTACAGCACTCGAATCACTGGTAGAGGCGACTAGTGCACCAAAGTATAAAGATTTCTACAGACGCATCAAGACAAACATCACCGAAGGAAATTCTTTTACACGCTCTTTTGCTTCTTACGAAGATACACATAGATATATCCCTCCGACCATCGAGAGGCTCATCGCTTCTGGAGAAAAGTCAGGCAAACTCGCAGAGACATTTTTGAAGATCAATACTTATTATGAAGAGAAGATAGACAATACTACCAAAAACTTAGCCGTCATCTTCGAACCGGTTTTGCTGGTCATAGTGTGGCTCGCGGTGGTTATCGTGGCTATGTCGGTGATCTTGCCTATATACAGCCTCATAGGAGGTTTCAATCAATAATGCTCCGAATCAAATCAAATGAAAAAGGTTTTACTCTGATCGAAGCCATCTTGGTGATTGCGATATTGATCATCCTCGGGGGTGTCGGGATACCAGTCTTTGGTACTTTTTTAGAACGCAATAATCTGAAAGTGACTGAAAGCACTATCGTCGGTGCTTTGCGGAGCGCACAAATATCTGCCATGAATAATGTGGGTGATAGTGATTGGGGAGTGTGGGCAAGTGCTGGTCAGGTGGTGGTGTACAAAGGAGAGAGTTATGCATCTCGAGATGCGACCTTTGATATAGTCCACAGTACGAGCACTTCTGTACTCTATAGTGGCATCAATGAAATTAATTTTGCCAAGACATCGGGTCTGCCAAATACGACAGGGGATTTTGTTTTGTCTACAACAAATGGTGTCGAAAATATATCTATCAATGAAAAAGGTAAAATCGATTATTAATTTTCAGAAAGGTTTTTCCATCGTCGAGGTGATATTGGCGACCTCGCTTTTTGGTATTTTAGTCACTGCGCTCTTGGGTGCATATCTCTACGGTGAAGAATCTATCATGCAAGGTGGTGCACATGACAGAGCATTGCTTTTGGCTCAAGAAGGACTCGAAGCCTCTCGTATCCTCCGTGATGCTGATTTTGCCAACTTGGTGGATGGATCGCATGGTTTAGGGGTTTCGGCTGGGCAATATATCTTATCTGGGACTACTGATACGACAGATATCTATACTAGGAGTATCAATATCAAAAGCATCGATGCTGACAGGAAAGAGATAAAGAGCGAAGTCACTTGGCAAAAGAATCCTGTGCAGTCAGGCAAGATAACCCTCCTCACTCAACTGACAAATTTCCGAGCTGTTTTGGCTGATTGGTCAAATCCTTTCCAAGAATCTTTTTTCAATATTGCTGGCAATCAAAATGCTACAAAAATCCAAGTACTGGATGATGTGGCATATATTATTCGTGCGAATGCAAACACTGCAAATTTCTATGCTGTCGATATACAAGACCCAGCATTGCCTGTGTTGCTCGGATCTGTAAATATTTCAGGCACTCCGCAAAATATTTTCGTGAGCGGAGATTTTGCTTATGTGACGAGCAATGCTGACAATAGAGAATTGCAGATTATAGACATCACAAATCCGGCTCTGCCTGCTATCATCGGCGCTTATGATGATCTAGGCACAGATGATGCGCGAGGGGTGTATGTGGTGGGCACGAAGGCATATGTGTCTTTTGCCGCAGGGGTTGATTTTGCTGTGATTGATATTACCGATCCAGCCTTGCCTGTGCTTTCGGGTTCTTTGGATATTGCTAATGTGCCAAACGAATTGGTGGTCTCTGGTAATTATGCGTATGTCACTTCTAGTAGTAATACCGGTGAGGTTTTAGTCTTTAGCATAGCAGCAGCCAATCCTACTTTGGTGGCTACTTTAAATTTGCCAGGCAATACTGATGCAAACACTATCTCTTATCTCGGAGATACTCTGTACGTCGGGCAAGGGAATACGGTTAGATTAATAGATATCTCAAATCCGCTCGCACCTCAATTGATAAGCAGTGCACTCTTAAGCACTGCGGTCACAGATCTGGCTCTTGATTTAGGTGGTGCTGGGGATCTGATATATTTATCAAATTCAGATAATGTTTCTGAGTTTCAAGTGGTCGATGTGTCTGACAAAAACAATCCAGTGGTGTTTGGTGTGGTAGACACAGAAGGCGCTGATAATCTAAACGGCATTGCTTATAGCCCCTCCTTGGATCGGGCTTTTGGTGTGAGTGATGCGAATGCCCAAGAGCTAAGGATTTTTGCTCCAAAATAATTATGAAAAAAGGATTTACTCTCATTGAAATACTACTCTATGTCACCATCGCGAGTTCGTTGATTTTTACGCTTTCGTTTTTTGCAGGTACATTGAGTGAAGCTAGAGTGAAAAGCCAGACGATTGCCGAAGTACAAGAACAGGGGATGTATATCGCTCAGATTATGACCAGAGTTGCTTTAAGTAGTGTCTCGATAAATACTCCAGTTATGGGTGCGAGCGCCCCTAGCCTGAGTCTTGCTACTAGTGATGCTACTTCAAATCCGACGGTTTTTGAAATAGGCAATGGTGTGTTGTACATGCGGCAAGGGGCTGGTCCTCAAATCGCGTTGACAAACTCCCATGTGGAGGTCTCCGATCTGTCTTTTGAAAATCTCTCACCAGCAGATACTAGCGGTGTACTGAAGATTGGTTATACGGTCAGTTATATAAACCCTGGTCGGTATGAATATACTTTCTCAAAAAAATTTCAAACAGCGATTACTCTTCGCGACAATCAATAATGTTTAAATCAAAAATAAAAAACAAAAAAGGTTTTATGACTCTCATGAGTGTGCTAGTAACCGGAGCGGTAGCACTCTCGGCCGTTTTGATGATTTTATCTATGGGTATCGGGAGTACTCAAAACTCTCTGACCAGCACCCAAGGTGCGCGAGCTATATACGCAGCTTCAGCTTGTGCTGAAGAAGCCTTACAGAAGATTCGTGATGATCAAAATTTTATAGGCACAGACACTCTGAATCTCGGTTCAGTTACTTGCGAATTCACAGTCCAAAATTTAGGTGGTGAGTCTCGAAGTATTGCATCTTCTGGTAGTGTTGATACAATAATAAGAAGATTAGAAATACAAATTGATACAATTAATCCAATAATTAATATTGTGTCATGGCAAGAAGTTGCCGACTTCTAGCCCGAGTATTTATTAGTTAAATTTTACATATGAAAAATAATAATAAAGGTTTTACATTACTTGAAGTTTTGTTGGTAGTGGCAGCATTGGGTATATTGGCTGGTATCGTCATAGTCGCGCTCAATCCTGGTAAACAACTCGGAGACACTCGCAATGCTCAGCGTCGAGCAGATGTAAATACTATATTAAATGCAGTCTATCAATACGCCATAGATAATGACGGTAATTTGCCTGCTGCTATCGATGCGGTCACTGGTAGTTCTCAGGTCTTGGGTACCGATACTTCTGGTCTTGATTCTACTTGTACTTCGACTACCACAGTCGCTTCTGGTGTAGACCTTTCTTCTGCTTTGGTTCCTACCTATATAGTGGGTATTCCAGCTGATCCAAAGACAGGTAGTGCTGCTAATACTGACTATTATATTAACAAAGATGCAAACGGCCGCGTGACTGTAGGTGCTTGTGATCCAGAACAATCTGCAACTATTAGCGTAACTCGCTAAATGAATTTACTTTCTGCGATACTTTTTATTTTTCTTGGGTTAGGAATATTTCTCAAGGAAAAATGGCAGGGCAAGGTGACGAGACTCTTAGGTCTCGGCACCTTGCTTTTTGTCATGGCGCAGATGTATTTGTACTATTCAAAAACTCTCCCTATTAAACTTTTTAATTTCTTTGGTGGTGTGCCATCTCTCTACGAGAACATTACTATTATGCTTTTGAGCAGTCTGCTCTTGGTGACTTCGCGAGGTGTCTTACGTAGAATCTTTTATGTAGAATTTGCCACTGGTTTATCTTTTTTGCTTTCTGCTTTATACATTTTGGGTTTTATTTTCCCGAGTACCGGTATTCTAGAATATGCTTTTTATAACAGCGCGCATCCATACTTGGCTATTTTGAATATTGTTTTTGCGATTACTGTGTTCTTTATTATGCGTTCACGGTATGAGACTCGCTATGCTCTCATCAAAAAGATTTTCACTTTAGTATTTTTATTTGCAGGGGTGCTTTTAGCATTAGGCTATGCTTCTTATATAAATACCAGGTTTAGTGACCCGGATTTTAATCCTTGGATGTATGTACACATCGTACCTTTAGTTATCGCTATATTTGGCACATTGATTAGTATCTTTACCATGTTCATGATATATGCTTTCTCGTCTTTGCGTGAGAGGAATATCAGTTATGCCAATGATATGACCAAGGGTCTACGCCAAGCGAAAGCAAAAGATGAAGCGATGCTTTTGTCGATTGGTGAAGGACTGGTGGCTACTGGTAAGGATGGCAACATAGTATTCGTCAATCGTGCTTTTGAGGATCTGCTAGGTTGGAGAGAAGAAGAGGTCCAGGGTAAATTGTTTACAAACCTAGTGCATATGTTTACCGAAGAAGGTCAAGAAATAGAGAGGGTAAACAGACCCATCAATAAAATCTTGCGTCAGAATGCTAAAGATACTTTACGTAGAAGTATTACTTCAAACATGTATTATCGTAGGAAAAACGGCACCACTTTCCCTGTGGCTATTACCATCTCACCGATTATCGTCGAAGGGGAGATTATCGGTGCGGTGGAGGTGTTTCGAGATATCTCTGAGGAAAAAGCAATAGATAAAGAAAAGACAGAATTCGTCTCTCTCGCTTCGCATCAACTCCGCACACCACTCTCTGCTGTAAATTGGTATGCAGAGATGCTGCTCTCTGGGGATGCGGGCAAACTCACCAAACTTCAAAAAGAATATGTGACTGAAATATTTGCTGGCAACAAGCGGATGATTGATCTGGTCAACGACCTTTTGAATGTCTCTCGGCTCGAATTAGGTACTTTTTCTGTGAATCCAGAGAAGGTGGATATAGTGGCGTCTGCGTATCTGGCTATCGATGAACAGAAGCAGGAAATAAAAAAGAAAAAGATAAAAGTGACTACTGAGTTTCCAGATGAAAGACCATGTGAAATCGACGCGGATCCAAAACTCTTGCACATGATTTTTCAAAACCTACTTTCAAATGCTATCAAATATACACCCGATAAAGGAGAGATTAGGGTTGCTGTTGTTCAAAACGCAGATACCATAGAGATATGTGTCAAAGACACTGGTATTGGTATACCAAAAGATCAACAAGATAAAATATTTACCAAGCTTTTTAGAGCAGATAATGTAAAGTCACAAGATGTCGAAGGCACAGGTCTCGGTCTTTATATCATAAAATCAATCATCGAAGCATCAAGTGGCAGCATAAGTTTTTATTCAGAAGAGGGCAGAGGTACAGAATTTTGTGTGACCTTGCCACGCTCCGGTATGCACAAAAAGGAGGGAACCAGAGAACTTTCCTAATCTTCTATCTTGGGCTTATCTATCTCAAGCATGTTGAGTTCTGGTGACTGACCACTAATACGCAAGACATCTTTGTCTATCTTTTTTAATTCCTTGCCTGAAGCATTGTAGTGATTGACCACAGTCGAGAGTGAATTGCCGAGTTTGGTATGATACTCATCATAGGATTTTAAGTGCCGGCCTAATTCTTCGACGCGTTTGATGATCTCTTTGGCTGACTCTTCTATCTGTAGAGCCTTGAGGCCTTGCAGGACAGTCTGCAGGTATGCAAGAAAAGAAGTCGGGGAGGTGATGATGACTTTGTATTTACCGCCGGCTCTCTGTATTAGATTTTCTCCATCGTCGCTTGTGCCTATTTTGTTTGTAATCAAATCATAGTAGATAGCTTCATGGGGGATGAACATAAAGGCAAAGTCAGTAGTGCCTTGATTAGGCTGTACATATTTTGCTGTTTCGACAATACGGTTTTTAAGGTCGTTTACAAATACAGTCTCAAGACGTTTCTTTTCTGAAGAATCTACGGCCTCAATCATCTTGTTGTAGTTCTCCAGTGAAAATTTTGAATCTATTGGTACAATCTTGTCTTTGACAAATACGGCAGCATCTACTATCGTGCCATCAGGGAAGGTATATTGCATCTGGTAACTCCCAGGAGGTAAGACATTTTTCAAAACTGTCTCTAAGTAATATTCACCGAGGATACCACGTTGTTTTGGATTTTTTAAGATATTTTCTAGGCTTTGTAATTGGTCGGCAAAAGAGATGACTTGCTTGTTGGTCTCATCTAGGCGAGTAAGTTTCTCGGTAACATCCCGGATGATTTCATTTGAGCGAGTAGAGTGGAATTGCAGGCTTTCACGAACTTCTTTTTGGCTTTCACCGATTTTGGCATCTACCGTGCGAGAGAGCTCGTTTAATTGTTGGAGGATGAGCTGGAGGCCCACGTCATCTTTTTCACCGCCTTTTTTATTTTTTAAATAAGAAGTGAAAAAAAATACGGCAATAGCTGCAAGCACAACAACAGAAACAAAAATCATAATGATTATTTCCATAAGTATATTTTAGCAGGTATATTCAAAAACAAAAAACAGGCATTATTTTTATTTGCACCTTTGTATTTTTTATGTCATAATATGAGCATATTTTAGTTCTTTTTGCTTTTTTAAAGATGACGAGAGAGTGCAATTCTGACATTAATCGTAGAATTGTTTTTTCCCTTCACCATTAAATTTATATCATATGCTTGGAATCGTCTGGGGTTACCAGAACATTAGCTTTGCTTGCGGGCTTTTCGTAACATTAGGAGGATTAATCATCTTCTGTTTATGGTCTATGTATCAAGACTGCAAAGAAAATAACCAAAAAATCAACTAAAAAAACACCCTCAAACCCGGCTACCGAAAGGTCGCCGGTTATTTATTTCTTTCTTCGCTAAAGTTACGAAAGGATACCTAGATAGTGCTTGAGTGTATAGATCCAGTCTTCGTCTGGCCCATCGCCATTTAATTTTTGACTGAGCAACCATTCCAAATAACCTCGATCTGTTTTGGATACGTCTTCTACTCGCTGTCCATTATATTTGCCAAAGGTGAATTTTTTGAGGATGGAAGGGTGGGATGATATATCCATCATGATTTTGTAGGCTTCCTCTTCGGTCACGTTCTGGCTGGTCATGATTTTATTTTTCAGACGATTGAAGAGTTCTTCGAGTACCAGCACGTCACCCAAGGCATCATGCGCAGTGCCTGCGACTTCGATTTCCAAATAATATCGTAAGTATTGTAGATTATACCTCTCTATTTTTTCCTCTGTATCTAGGTGCCGAGCGACCCGCAAAGTGCATATGAAATTTTTTATCTCGATGTCTTCGCGCGCGAGCATGGCTATGTCAAAAGTCGCATTGTGTGCCACCATGATTGTGTCTCCATGTTCAAAAAGATTTTTGACTTTCGGGTATTCTGGAGAATTTTTGAATGCAGGCTTGTCAGCCACCATTTTGTTTGTGATATGGTGCACAGCGGATGCTTCGGGAGGTATTTTCTTGGCTGGTTTGTAGAGTTCGTTGAAGGTCTCGTCGTCTGTCTTGTAAGCGAGTTGGCATAATGTGTCCGTATCTGTATTGCCGGTAGTCTCGGTGTCAAAAAATATGATTTTGCTCATAGGGATATTTTAGCATATAATGTACTTATGTTGTTACACGAAGAAATAAAAGGGAAAATAAAGGATGCTATGATCGCCAAAGACGAAGTGCTCCTTCGAGCGCTCCGCAATATGGTGTCTGCTTTTACCAATGACTTAGTAGCCAAAGGGAAAAAACCAAACGAATTTCTAGAAGATCAAGATACCTTGGCGGTGATTACTCGCCTTGCCAAGCAACGCAAAGATGCTATTGAGCAATTTCAAAATGGTGGACGTGCTGACCTAGTCGCTGAAGAAAAAGCAGAACTCGATATCTTGGAGAAATATCTACCTACTCTGATGAGTAAAGAAGAAGTAGAAGTATTTGCTATTGCCAAAAAAAATGAACTAGGTATTACAGATCCTACCAAAAAAGGCATGCTGATGGCGGCTCTCATGAAAGATCTCAAAGGCAAAGCAGACGGTATGGTCGTCAAAGAAGTAGTGGATTCTCTATTTTAGATTATATGAGCGCAAAGATATTGGTCACCCATAATGGAGCAATGCACGGTGATGATTTATTTGCCTGTGCTACTTTGTGCCTCTATTTAAAAAAGAAAGGTGAAGAATATCGAATTATACGTTCGAGAGACTTAGAGACTATTCAAAGAGCTGATTATGTTTTTGATGTCGGAGGTGTGTACGATGCATCAAAGAATCGTTTTGATCATCATCAAAAAGAAAGTGGTGGTGCGCGCAAAAATAGCGTGCCGTATGCTGCTTTTGGTCTAGTCTGGAAACATTTTGGGCTTGAATTGTGCGATGGAGACCAAGATGCATGGCAGTATATTGATGATCAGATAGTCTCCCCGATAGATGCGACAGACAATGGATTTGATTTGTTTGAGACAAAAATAGAAAACGTGGTACCGTATTTTGCTGAAAGAACATTCCTGATTTTTTCACCGACTTGGCAAGAAGAGTCTGCAAATATAGATGAGATTTTTAAACAACAAGTAGAGGAGATAATGCGAGTGCTCACTCGGGAGATAGTGGTGGTAAAAGCAGACAGCGCTGGGCGCAAGATTATAAAAGAGGCATACGAGCAAGCCCCTGACAAAAGGATAGTAGAATTACCAAACAATTTTCCTCGATATTTGTATCAGAGTACCCTGGCCAGATTTCCAGAACCTGTCTATATGATTTGTCGGAGTCGTTATACTGACTCCTGGAAAGTCGAAGCAATCAGTCAAAAACCAGGTACTATGCAAAGTCGAAAGTTATTTCCTGAAGCGTGGAGAGGTATATTTGATAAGGCAAAAATTTCTGAAGTGACAGGTGTAGAGGATGCCGTATTTTGCCATCGGGGCGGTTTTCTTTTGGAAGCAAAAACCCATGAAGGTGCTTTGAAATTAGCACAATTAGCATTAGATAATAAAGAAAAGAAAAGTATATGGCATTTATTGACGAAATAAATTTTAAAGCAAAAGCAGGAAATGGAGGCAATGGTGTGGTCAGATGGCGCCAAGAAAAATTCATCCCAAAAGGTGGACCCGCTGGTGGTGATGGTGGCCGAGGGGGTGATTTTTATGCTGTCGGAGTGCGTGATATCGGCGTGCTTGCTAAATACAAATCCAAAACTAAATTTGAAGCAGAGAGAGGTGAGGATGGTGGAAAGAAAAGTCTCCACGGAGCTCAAGGTGAGGATTTTGTGCTCGAATTGCCAGTGGGTTCAGTCATCACCAATACTTTGACCGGCGAAGAGTGGCAATTACTAGAAGAAGGGCAGAAAGTCATGTTGCTCAAGGGCGGATTTGGTGGCTTTGGCAACGAACATTTTAAGAGTTCTCGGGATGTGGCACCGCAAAAAGCAAATCCTGGAGGCAAAGGGGAAGAGGGTGATTTTCATGTGGAGGTGCAAATCTTTGCCGATGTCGGATTGGTTGGTTTACCAAATGCGGGAAAATCTTCACTCCTCAATATGATCACCAATGCAAAGGCAAAAGTGGCAGACTATGCTTTTACTACTCTCGATCCAAACCTAGGTGATTTCTATGGTTATATCATCGCTGATATTCCAGGTATTATCGAAGGTGCAGCAGAGGGTAAGGGGCTCGGTATAAAATTCCTGCGTCATGTGATGCGCACGAGGATGTTGGCACATTTGGTGTCATTTGAAAATGAAAACATGATGGATACCTATAAACAAATTCGCTCTGAACTAGAAAAGTATGACAAAGAAAACAGACTCATAGATGGAGGGCTTTCAGCCAAAGAGGAGATCATCGTACTGACCAAGACTGATGTAGTCGCACCTGATACTGTAGAAAAGAAGGTAAAAGAATTTGAAAAACTAGGTAAAAAAGTATTCACCTTGTCTTTGTACGACGATGCAAGTATCAAATCTTTTGCCGATAACCTCGCAAAAATTTTAAAAACTGTTTAGAATACAAAAATTATGGAAAAGAAATATTATGTAACTATAGGACTCGAGATTCATGCTGAATTGGCGACCAAGACAAAGATGTTTTGTGCTTGCAAAAATGACCCCGAAGAGACAAAGCCAAATATAAATGTCTGCCCAGTTTGTATGGCGCATCCCGGGGCACTACCTGTGCCAAACAAAGAAGCTATCAGACAAGTCATCCGCATCGGTCTGGCTATGGGTGCAAATATTGCTGATTTTTCAGAATTTGATCGCAAGAACTACTTTTATCCTGATATACCAAAAGGGTATCAGATATCTCAGCTCAAATATCCGATAGTCTCAGGCGGGCGTTTGGCTGGGATGGATATCACTCGTATTCATTTAGAAGAAGATACAGGCAACAATAAGCATTTTGAACATGCAAGCGGAGGTTACTCTCTTATAGACTTCAATCGTGCTGGAGTGCCTTTATCCGAACTTGTGACCGAACCGCATACTTTTGAGCAAGTGGATGAAGCAGCAAAAGTTGCAAGTAATTTTGCAAAAGAATACCAGCTATTATTGCAGTACTTGGGTGCGGGTGAAGCAAATATGGAGAAAGGAGAGATGCGTGTGGAGGCGAATGTCTCTGTGAGTCCGGAAAAAGACAAAATGTCCAAAGCCTATGTCGAAGTGAAGAACCTCAACTCCTTCAAGACAGTAGAGAAGGCTATCAAATACGAAGTAGAGAGAATGATAGAACTCTGGGAAGAAGGCAAGGAGAGTGAGATAATCAAAGAGACTCGTGGTTGGGATGAAGCCAAGCAGAAGACCATATCTCAGCGTAAGAAAGAATCCGCAGAAGATTATCGCTATTTCCCAGATCCAGATTTGCCAAAAATGAAACTACATGAAGCTTTTGATTTAGAAAAAATTAAATCAGAATTGCCTGAATTACCAGAAGCAAAACGCGCTAGATATCGTAGTGATTTTGGTATCAAAGACGAAGATATTGAGGTGTATATCAACGATGTTGAATTGGCAAAATGGTTTGAAGAAGTAGCAAAACTATTAGTGGATAAAGAAAAGATAAAAACTGCTTCGAACTATATCACTTCTGATTACATCGGGCTCAAGAAAACCCAGACGGAAGCAAGGCTTCCGTCCAGTGTTAATTTTGCTGAGTTGATTGGTATGGTTTTTGAAAATAAAATCTCATCTCGTGTAGCCAAGGATATATTGGCTATGATTGTGCTCAGCGATGAATCGCCGATTAAAATCGCAACAGAAAAAAACCTGCTTCAGCAAAATGATGAAGGTGCTTTGAAAGGCATAGTCCAGAAAATCATCGATGAAAATAGCGACGTCGTGGCTACATACAAGGGTGGTAAAGAAAACGCCATCATGTCTCTCGTGGGTAAGATTATAAAAGAGACGAACGGTTCGGCAAATCCGCAGTTGGTAATAAAATTACTAAAAGAAATGATTAGTTAATAATTATCATGGATTTTATTGCTGACAACAGAATGTGGTTTATAGTCGCTCATGTGTTTTTCGTGGTGCTCGGGATGGGTGCGGCTTTGGTGGTAGATTTACTTTTTAACTTTTATATTAAAGACAGAAAATTGAGTGAAGACGAACACAAGACTTTAAATTTTTTGACCAAAGTCATATGGATAGCCCTTTCTCTGATTACACTCAGTGGCTTAGGTGTCTTTCTTACCGATAGTGAATGGTATCTGGCTTCACCAAAATTCTTGCTCAAAATGTGCATAGTCTTGGCTATCGCGATAAATGGGTTTTTGTTTTACCAGATTACTCATAAATCGCTCAAAGATTTAGAGTTTACTGATACAGACGGCTCACATCCTATGGTCCTTGTGCGTAGACTTTCTTTTGCTTTCGGGGCTGTGTCTTTTATCTCTTGGATATCAGTATTTTTACTTGGTTCGATACGTTCTATACCAGTATCCCTCGGCCAAGGGCTCATGGTGTATGCGGGTCTTTTGGTTTGTGGCATTCTGGCTAGTCAGATAATGGAAAGACATTTAGTGAAAAAGAATAGTTAATTTTAAAAAAACAGCAAACGAGTTATAATGTACTCATGAGTATAAAAACATTACGTGAGTATATCACTGAAGCAGGTGAAAAAGGGGTAGCAATCGGACATTTCAATATTTCAAATTTAGAGGCTTTGCACGGTATTTTCTCTGGAGCCCAATCTCTCGGATTACCTGTAATCATTGGTCTATCTGAAGGCGAGGAGGGTTTTGTCGGCACGGACGAAGCGGTGGCATTGGTGCGTACTTTGCGAGAGAAAAATAATTATCCTATTTTCTTAAATGCTGATCATCATGCTAGTTTTGAAAGTGCAAAAAAATGCATTGATGCTGGTTTCGATATGGTCATCATAGACTGTGCAAAATTGCCGTATGCAGAAAATGTCGCCTTGACCAAAAAATGCGTAGACTATGCACGCGAAGTTTCTAAAAATACCGGCCGAGACATACTCGTCGAAGCAGAATTGGGCTACATAGGATCTGGTTCAAATATCAAAGATACTGTCCCCGAAGGCGCAGGCATACTCACTGACCCCGAAGAAGCAAAGCGTTTTGTGGTGGATACTGGTATAGACCTACTCGCTCCATCTATCGGTAGTGTGCACGGGATTATCAAAAGTGGGAAGCCTCATATCAATGCCGAAGTCGCAAAAAACATACGTGAATCATCTGGTGTGCCGCTTGTACTGCACGGTGGTTCAGGTCTCCGAGATGAAGACTTTACTAATGCTATAAAATCCGGCGTGCAAATTGTGCATATCAATAGCGAATTGCGTCTCGCATTTCGCCAAGCAGTAGAGAAGACTATGCAAGAAATGCCAGAAGAGATAAATCCAGTCAAATTGCTCACTCCAGCAGTTGAAGCTATCAAAGCAGTTGTTATAAATCGCTTAAAACTTTTTAATAATCTCAATCAATAATGTTAGAAGAAATCAAGAAATTTTTTAAGGGGGATGTAGATAATAGTGAAGAGACTTTAGTAAAGTATTCGCATGATGCGAGTGTGTTTGAGATCAAGCCCGAAGTAGTGCTGTTTCCAAAGGACACAGAAGATGTCAAGAATTTGATCAAATGGGTAAGTGCAAACAAGACTAAGTATCCGCATCTGGCTATCACAGCGCGTTGTGCGGGTACCTGTATGTCTGGTGGATCTATCGGTGAATCAATAATCTTGGATTTTACAAGATATATGAATAAATTAATTGATGGTCCAAATACAGAAACTTCTCTGGTCACCGTAGAACCTGGCATGTATTATCGAGATTTTGAAAAAATAACCAAAGAAAAAGGTTTGATTTTGCCTTGCTACACTGCTTCAAAAAATTTGAATGCTGTCGGTGGGATGTTTGGCAACAACTCTGCTGGTGAGCGCACTTTGCGTTTTGGTAAGACAGAAGAATACATAGCAGAATCAAAAGTAGTTTTTGCTGATGGCAGTGAATACATAGTCAAACCTCTTTCAAAAGAAGCCCTTGAAAAAAAGATTGCTCAGAATGATTTTGAGGGCAAGGTCTACAGGGATATATATACTCTAGCCACAACCAATCAAGAAATTTTAAAGAACGCCAAACCAAAAGTACACAAAAATTCTGCTGGATACACCCTCTGGAATGTCGTAGATTTTGATGGAGTGCGCAGCGAAAATGAATACTTTGATTTGAATCGACTCTTGGTGGGTTCTCAGGGTACTTTGGGTATCGTCACTCAGATCACCTTCAAACTCATCGTCGATCCAAAATACCGCAAACTCCTTGTCTTGTTTATGCGAGATATGAACCTATTGCCAGGATTGGTAAACAAGATGCTAGTACACAACCCAGAGACTATCGAGACCTATGATGACAAGACTTTTTTCTTGGTACTAAAATACATCAAAGATTTTACTAAATTACTCGGGGTTACAAATCTACTCAAACTCATCTTTAGTTTTGGTCCTGAGATGTGGATGACCTTGCGTCATGGATTCCCAAAACTCATCATCCTAGTAGAATTTGCTGGAGAGTCTCAGCGGGTCGTAGACGAGCAAGCTAAAAAAACACTCGAAAGTCTAAAAGAATACAAGACGATTGGCAAACACTTGACCAAAAATGAATTCGAAGCCAAGAAATATTGGACTATCCGTCACGAAGCTTTTAATCTGATTCGATATCATTTGAAAAAAGTTAAATCTAAACCTTTTATCGATGATGTGGTGGTGCGCCCAGAACGCTTACCAGAATTTATGCCTGAGTTGTATAAAATTCTAGGTGATTATAAAGAAGAGATGACTTTTGCTGTCGGAGGACATGCTGGAGATGGTAATTTGCATATTTACACCCTAGTAAATCCTAGCGACCCGAATCTCAAGCAGATGGTACTAGATGTGTCCGACAAGGTATATGATCTGGTCACCCGTCTCGGTGGATCTATCACCGCAGAGCATAATGATGGTTTTATACGTACCCCATATTTAGCCAAGATGTATCCAGCTGAGGTAATAAATATATTCAAGCAAATCAAAGATACTTTCGATGTGTTGCATATTTTAAATCCTGGTAAAAAAGTGCCGGAGCCTAATTATGGTCCAGGGACCAGAGAGTATATGGTAGCCCATATCCCAGTTAGTAAGCCTTAAAAATTTGCTTTCTAGAGTTTTTTGTATATAATAGCACCTATGTTGTCAATAATAGCTAAAACACGTGAACCAAAAGCCGACCTCGAAGTTTTGAGAGGTGCAGGTGATATACCAGCCGTATATTACGGTGCTGGTGTTAATTCTACAAGTATTTCAATCCCAAAAACTGCCTTCCAGAAAATCTGGCGTGAAGCAGGTGAATCTACTCCTATAGAACTTGCGGTAGATGGTAAGAAGGTAAATGTCCTTATCCACGAAGTTGCATTGCATGCAGTATCAAACGAACCCACTCACGTAGATTTCAAAGTGGTGGATATGAATAAAAAAGTTTCAGTTTTCGTGCCGCTCGAATTCACTGGTGTTGCTCCGGCTGTAAAAAATGGTCTAGGTACACTCGTCAAGGTTATGCATGAAATCGAAATCGAGGCCCTACCAAAAGATCTTCCTCACTCTGTCGTAGTCGATATATCTGCTTTGGTAGACCTAGAAAGCCAACTTTCAGTCTCTGATATTGCTTTGCCAAACGGTGTGACCGCTATCACCAAGGGTGCAGAGATAGTAGTCTCTATCGCTGCTCAGCAAGAAGAAAAAGAAGATACTGGTCCAGTAGACCTATCTTCTATCGAAGTAGAAAAGAAAGGCAAGAAAGAAGAAGAGGCAGCAGAGTAATTATCTTAAAATATGTGTTATAATAAAAAGTATGGTGAAGAGAACCATACTTTTTATATTTATACTGACTTTCGCACTTACTCCGCTTTTTTTTAACATAAACAAAGCAGAAGCGGTGGATTGTATTGCTATTACTCCAAATTCCCCAGAGGCCGACAAGAATTTTTGCCGCAACGAACTCGCCCAAATAGAAGCCGAATTAGCAGAATTGTTGAATAAGCAAAAAGAACAAGCCAAAAATACAGGTACGTTGACCGGTGATGTGAATTACCTAAACAGCCAGATTAAAGCACTTCAGACCAAGATCAAGGCACGCGGTCTAGCTATCGCTCAACTCAAGGTTTCTATCTCTGAAAAGAGTTCACGTATTGAGACTTTGAGTGAACGCATAGAAAAACAACATGATTCCTTGGCTCAATTACTACGTAATACAAATGATTTTGATAATCAAAATCTAGTTTATTTAGTTTTGTCAGATGCTGATTTGTCTGATTTTTACCACGACCTAGAGTCTTATGCTTCTATCAAGCAGGCAGTCAAAGAATCTGTCGACCAGATCCGTGGGATAAAGACAGAGACCGAAGCTGAGAAAAAGGCACTCGAAGAAAAGCGCAACGCTGAGACAGATGCCAAAGTAGAACTCGAAAATAGTCAGAAAAAAGTCGCCCAGTCTGAAGCAGAGAAAAAGAAGTTGCTAGCAATCAGTAAACAAAAAGAAACTGAATACAAAAAATTAGCTGCTGAGAAAAAGGCCAGAGCAGACAAGATTCGTTCAGCATTGTTTGCATTGCGTGATTCAAAATCAATTCCTTTTGGTACTGCTTTGCAATACGCAGAAGAGGCTCAGACCAAGACTGGAGTACGTGCAGCTTTTGTGCTCGCTATTTTGACCCAAGAGACGAATCTGGGTGCCAATGTCGGCACCTGTAACCGTCTGACTGACCCAGAAAGCAAATCCTGGTCTAAAATCATGAAACCTGAAAGAGACATGGAACCCTTCAAGCGCATCACTGATGCTCTCGGTATATCTCGTGAAGGTCTGCCTCTGTCTTGTCCTTGGAATGGTGGTTGGGGTGGGGCGATGGGTCCAGCACAATTCATACCTTCTACTTGGGAGCTCTATGCTAAAAAAATTGCCAACGCTCTAGGTATACCGGGTAGCATGCCTGATCCTTGGAATGCTCGGCATGCTTTCTTTGCTTCCTCTATCTATCTAGGCGAACTTGGAGCAAGCAAGGGTGGTTATACCGCGGAGAGGACGGCAGCACTCAAGTATTATGCTGGCGGTAACTGGAACAAGAAATCCAATGCTTTCTATGGTGATCAGGTGATGGCTCGTGTTGAGAAAATCCAAGCAGATATTGATTATTTGCACAATAATTAGAAGTGTGTTATTCTGGTCAAATCATGAAAAAAGGTATACACCCAACATATAACGCGAAATCAAAGGCTATTTGTGCTTGTGGAGCTACTTTTGATATTGGTTCTACTCTAGAAGAGATTAGAGTTGAAATCTGCAGCATGTGCCATCCTTTCTACACTGGTAACGAAAAGATACTAGACACTGCAGGACGAGTAGACCGATTCAAGAAGCGTATGGCAGCAGCCGGTGCAAAAAAGGGCGCTAAATAACTTATAAAACCTGGATATTTTTACAGCATGCTTGAGGGAGTAATCTCTTGGGTTGTTGTGAAAATACCAGGTTTTTAATTTTAGATATATAATTAATACACAAAATGAGTTTTAATTTTAATATAGAAGAACTAAAAAAGAACCACCAGACTAGTTATCTAGCGGATATGCTGGAGTCTTTGGATCGCAAGGAAAAAGAAGTGCGTGAGATGCTTGAGAGTGATGATAGTCTGCATGAATTAGCAGCCGAAGAATTAAAATCACTCCAAGCAGAACGCGAAGCCCTTGTGGCTCAAGTGGAGGATATATTGTCCAAAGAAAGGGAAGCCGAAGAGTTTCCAAATGAGATAGTCCTAGAAGTGCGTGCAGGTGCTGGCGGAGACGAAGCCGCATTGTTTGCCTGGGAATTGGCACATATGTACGAGAGATATGCCGAAGTAGAAGGTTGGCAATGGAAAGTAAACTATGAATCCAAGAACGATATAGGTGGCTATAAAGAAGCTTCTTTTGAGGTTAAGGGTGAAGGCGTCTATAAGGCTTTGATGAATGAGACCGGTGTGCACAGAGTTCAGCGCGTTCCGGCGACAGAAAAGAATGGGCGTGTGCATACTTCGACTGCCTCCGTCGCGGTATTGCCAATACGCAAGAAGACCACCATAGTGCTTACTCCAGCCGACATTGAACTAGAATATTCTCGCGCAGGAGGTGCTGGTGGTCAAAACGTGAACAAGGTGGAGAGTGCTGTGCGTATCATTCACAAAGCGACTGGCATAGATGTACGTTGTACTACTGAACGGAGTCAATTGGCAAACAGAGAAAGAGCTATGGATATATTGCTTTCAAAACTACAAGACCTAAAAGACCAAGAAGAATCAAAAAAATATGCAGGTGAAAGAAAAACTCAAATCGGCACAGGGGATAGAAGTGAGAAGATAAGGACATATAATTTCCCTCAAGACCGCATCACTGATCATCGTATCAAACAGAGTTGGCACAATCTACCTCTAATCTTGGAAGGTAAAATACAGCCGATACTAGATGCCTGTGCTTCTGGTGAGGTAGGCAAAGAAGAAGATGGAGAATAGAGATTTGGAACGCGAACGCACCTGGATTCTTCGTGAAAAATACAACAATCAAACATGTGCTGAATATCATGCTGATATAGCGAGACTCGAAGCAGGTGAACCGGTGGATTATATCATCGGTTTTTCGTATTTTTTAGGTATGCGTATCGATCTATCTTATCGCACTTTGATACCAAGATCTGAGACTGAATATTGGGTAAACTTGGCTCTCTCAGAGTTGGAAAGGAAATATGGCAAAGAGAGTCCTGTCTATTTTTTAGATATTTTTTCTGGTTCTGGGTGTATTGGTCTAGCCTTGCTCAAGCATTTTCCAAACTCTAGAGTTTGTTTTGCAGATATCGACCCTCGGGCTATTTTACAAATCAAAAAGAACCTCGACCTTGCTTCTGTCGATCCAAAAAGATTCGAGATTTATGAATCTGATGTGTGTGTTGGTATACCTAGTGGATCAAAATTCGATGCAATTTTTGCAAATCCGCCATATATAGCTGGAGTTGAAACTGTTCAGGGTTCTGTATTAGCACATGAACCACATACAGCTTTATTTGCCGAAGACTCAGGACTTTTTTTGATTAAAAAGACATTGGATTCTGCCAGAAGTTTTATGAAAGAAGAGTGTACTCTATATATAGAATACGATGCTGGACAGGAGCAGGATATAGCATCATATCTACAGCATTTGGATTTAGGTAAAGCATGTTTTCTGGATGATCAGTACGGATTATCTCGGTGGGTGCGGGTGGAGAATACTCAGAACCCTTAAATATTTTAGCATTGCCTTTTTTAAAATGGTGTGTCATACTCTATCTTAGTAGGTTTCGGAGAGCTTTTTGTTAGCGTTTTCGTTTTCTACGCTCCGTCGAACGGGGCTTTATAAAGTATGTTTTGCCTGTTTTTTGTAAAAATAGGAGAAGTTTTTAATGGCTACAAAGCTATATGTAGGGGGACTCCCTTACTCAAGTACCGAAGATGGTCTTCGGTCACACTTCGCACAAGCTGGAAACGTCGTATCCGCTGCGATCATTATGGATAAGATGACCGGCCGTTCAAAGGGTTTTGGTTTCGTTGAAATGTCAACAGAAGAGGAAGCTCAAAAAGCTATCTCAATGTTCCACGACCAAGATTTCGAAGGACGAAAGCTCACCGTAAACGTCGCTCGCCCAATGGAAGCTCGCCCACCACGTACTGGTGGCAACTTCGGTGGCGGTCGCCGAGAATACTAATCTCTAAATTAGTATCTACAAAAAACTCAACCCTTTGGTTGGGTTTTTTGTTTGCCTAAATATAAAATTTTTGGTATATTGCTCGGACGAGGTTTGGATACGTTTCTTGGTTTAATATTTGAGCGTGTAGTTCAGTGGTAGAACGCTGTCCTGATAAGACAGAGGTCGATGGTCCGATTCCATCCACGCTCACTGAAAAATTTTCAAATACCCATTTGCATATTTAGGGTTTTTGCTTTATAATAGATGGGTAGGCTGCTTTCAGCTTACCTTTTCTATGTCAGAAGAAGAAAAAGATCAGGATGAATGGTGGCGTCCAGCGATGTTTTTTTATTTTAAAACAACCGCTTGGATAGTATTACCCATCGGTGTGGGTTTGCTGGTAAATTATTTAGTCAGAAATTTGAAACCCGGATGGAATAATTCTCTACTTTTCTTGTCCATGTTTATTGCTTTTATAATCACAGCAATCGGTATCTACAAAGAGATAAAAGAATATCAGCACGAAATAGGTGATGAAGACGTAGAAGGTGAGTAGAAACAAAACAAATAAAAATATATGATAAATTTTTTAAGTACAAAAGTAGCACACGCAGCATCTGAAGGGGCAACCCATGAAATGACCATTTATGCTGAGTCTATTTTCGAGACCCCTTACTTAGATATTACAAACTCTCTTTTGACCACATGGTTAGCATTATTTTTAATATTACTCTTGTCTCTTGTAATTAGATTTAAGCTTAAAAAGATACCAGGCAAATTACAGCATGTATGGGAGGTCATAGTTCTAGGTGCTATGTCTTTGTGTGATCAGATTACTCACAATCGGAAAATCACCGAAAAAATCTTTCCTCTTGTTTTTACAATATTTATATTTATATTAATAAATAACTGGGTGGGCTTGCTACCTTTTGTGTCAGCTATTGGTTTTTACGAGATGCATGAAGGGCAAAAAGTTTTCGTACCTTTGTTTCGAGCGGGTACAGCGGATGTAAATCTTACTTTGACTTTAAGTATTATGGTCGTTGTTGCATCTAATATTTTCGGTATTATTATTCTTGGTTTTTGGAAGGTTTTCAATAAATACATAAATATAAAAGGACTTACCAGTATTTTTAGTAAATTTAAGAAGGATAAGTCTGTTTTAATTACAGCTCCAGTAGGTTTCTTTGTGGGTGTTTTAGAAGTGCTGGGAGAAATCGCAAAGACTGCTTCGCTTTCTTTCCGTTTATTTGGTAACGTATTTGCCGGAGAAGTCTTGCTCGCATCCATGGCTGCTATATTTGTTTATGTATTGCCTGGTCCCTTTCTTTTCCTAGAGGTTTTTGTCGGTTTGATTCAGGCTTTGATTTTCTCACTCCTCGCAACCGTATATTTTACAATAGCAGCACAGGACCATAGCGATCACGACGATCACCACGAAGGACATCATGAGAAAGTACATATTACCAGTAGTAATACAAATACCGCATCATGATGTAAAGAGAATTAATTTGTTTTATTAATTAAAAAAGTAAGTCGAATTATAATTAAAAATATTAATCGCTCATTAGAGCAAAAAATGTATGGAAACAGCAACAACAACAGAAGTAATGAATCAGGTCGTTAATTTAGCACCAATCGCAAAAGCTCTAGCTATAGGTCTTACTGGTTTTGCAGCAGCTTTCGGTATCGCTATGATTGGTAGTAAAGCAATGGAAGCTATTGGACGTAATCCAGAAGCTGCAAGTAAAATTCTTGTACCTATGTTGATCGTGTCTGCCTTTGCAGAAGCAGTGGCAATCTATGGTCTTGTGATAGCTTTCTCAATTAAATAATATAATTTATATAGATAATATTTATGGAGCAATTTATAGAGACATTTCATATTGACTGGAAATTAATGATAGCGCAAGTGTTCAATTTCGGCCTTGTCTTTCTTGCTCTATATTTTTTAGCTATTAAACCAGTCAAAAAAGTAATTGCAAACCGAACAAACGAGATAGAACAAGGTTTATCAGATGCAAAAAAGCATGCTGAATTACTTGAAAAATCTGAGGCTGAGTACATGGAGATCATTGCTCAAGCAAAAAACGAAGCACATCAACTCTGGAAACAATCCAAAACAGAAGCAGAGAGTATGCGTGCTCAGATGATAGAGCAAACTCAGAAAGATATAGATTCGATGCTTGAAAAAGGCAAGAAAAATCTAGAAGCTGAAAAGGTGAGGATTTTCGATGAAGCACGTAAGGAGATCGCAGACTTGGTTATACTGAGCACTGAGAAGATCCTAAATTCAAAAGTAGATACACATTTGAACGAGAAAATCATTAAAGAGTTAGACAGTTTGAATTAAATTCAATGGCACATATATCATACAACGATATAGCAAAGTTGGTCCGGGAGATGACCCGAGACAAGAAGGGAAAAGAACTAGACGAGGCAGTCAAGAATCTGGTTCGTTTTCTGGCACGTGTCAGATTGCTTTCTAAAACTTCTTTGATTTTTTCTAAACTTGAAGAAATTATTCACAACGAAAAACATGAGATATTAGTTACCGTCAAGAGCGTCGCACCACTCAAAACTCAAGAGAAAAATCATATTATTGATTTTGTAAATAAAAAATACGATACAGAGAATGTCATTATCAATGAGCAGATTGTGCCGGATTTATTAGGGGGTTTTAGAATTGAAATTGGTAATGATGTATTGGATTTATCTTTACGTCACAGAGTAAAAAAGTTAGAAGCATATTTAAAGAAATAGTTTATGACAAATAATATTATTGAACAGTTAAAAAAAGAAATTGAAAATTTTTCTATAGAGGCACACTTAGAGAAAGTTGGTCGCGTGATAGAGGTGTTTGATGGTATTGCTCGTGTATCAGGTTTAGCTGAAGTAAAATCTTCAGAAATGGTGACCTTTTCTGGTGGTGAAGTCGGCGTGGTGCTCAACCTCGAAGACGATACCGTCGGTGTGATTATTCTCGGAGAATTTTCAAAAATCAAAGAAGGGGATGAAGTGCAGGCAACTGGTAAGATTTTGGAAATTCCAGTGAGTGATATGCAAGTAGGTCGTGTATTGAATGCGCTCGGCCAACCTATAGACGGCAAGGGTGCTATCAAGACCGATAAGACTTATCCTATCGAAAAAGTGGCCCCAGGTGTGGTGACCCGTGAAGGGGTGAATCAGCCTATGACCACTGGTATCAAAGCTATTGATGCTCTCATCCCGGTAGGCCGTGGTCAACGCGAGCTTATCATCGGTGACCGTCAGACAGGTAAGACCGCAATCGCCATAGATACGATATTGAATCAAAAAGGTCAAGACATGATTTGTGTTTATGTATCTATTGGACAAAAGGATTCAAAGTTGCGCAAAATAGAAACAATCTTGGCCGAAGGTGGTGCTATGGATTATACCGTCATCGTGTCTGCTGGCTCATCTGAATCGGCTGCATTGTCCTACATTGCCCCATATGCAGGTGTGGCTATCGCTGAATATTTTATGGATCAAGGGAAAGATGTTTTGATAATCTACGATGATCTCTCAAAACACGCTGTGGCTTATCGAGAAATCTCTCTCTTGCTTCGTCGTCCACCAGGTCGTGAAGCATATCCTGGTGATGTTTTCTATCTACACTCTCGTCTACTAGAACGTGCTTGCCGTCGCAATCAAGAATATGGCGGTGGTTCTATTACAGCGCTTCCAATAATCGAAACCCAGGCTGGTGACCTCTCTGCCTATATCCCTACAAACGTTATTTCTATCACTGATGGGCAAATATTCTTGGAGACTGATTTGTTCTACAAGGGTGTACGACCTGCAGTTAATGTTGGCTTTTCTGTTTCTCGTGTAGGTGGAAATGCTCAGATCAAGGCTATGAAAAAAGTAGCAGGTACATTGAAACTCGACTTGGCTCAGTTCCGTGAACTTGAGGCTTTTGCACAATTCGGTTCTGATCTTGATGATGCGACAAAGCGTCAAATTGAACGTGGTAAGAGAGCAGTAGAACTCCTCAAGCAACCTCAGTATTCTCCTATGTCTACTATCAATCAGGTGATTGTGCTATATGCACTTACTCGTGGTTATATGGATGATCTACCAATAGACAAGATAGGTGCTTTCCAAAATGGTTTGATCGAATACGCCACAGTCAATGCAAAGAATTTTGTTGAAGAAGTGAAAACACAGAACATGTGGACAGATAAAGGTGAAGAAGAATTAAAACAAGCTATAACTTTATTTAAGAATAGTTTTACAAACTAAAATGGCTGGTACCAAAGAGATAAAAAGAAGAATAAAGAGTGTAAAGAACACCAAGAAAATAACCAAAGCAATGGAACTCGTAGCTGCTTCAAAGATGAAGCGTGCAGTGTCACGCGCTTTGGCTTCGAGGCTTTATGCTAAATACTCTTGGGATTTGCTTACTTCGATTGCTGATAAACTCGAAGAAGGTATCGAACATCCTTTTTTGACCACTCGAGAAGAAGGTAAGGTGCTGGTAGTGCTCATCACTTCAAACAGAGGACTCTGTGGTGGTTATAATGCTCAGGCTATCAAGAAAACTATCTCCACCCTCAAACATTTATCTCCAGAAAAGGTAGACCTGGTGACTATCGGAAGAAAAGGAGACACGGCTATGAAGCGCGTAGGACAGAATGTGACCGCATCTTTTATTGAATTGCCAGACGTGCTAAATCTTTCGCACATTACTCCTTTGTCAAACTTGATTACGAGCGAATACAAAGCAGCCGTTTACAAAGAAGTTTATGTCGTATACACAGATTTTATTTCAGCACTTTCACAGAAACCCAATGTACGAAAATTGCTGCCAGTATCAAAACAATCTCTGCGAGAAGCCATAGAGTCTATAGGTGAAGAGAGGAATCAAGTTATTTTAAATAAAGACAACAAGACCCCATATGTGTTTGAAGGTGACCTCAAAGTATTGCTCACAGATTTGTCAGAAAAGTTAGTGAAGATGCAGATATATCAAATGTTGTTAGAATCAAATGCTTCCGAACAATCCGCTCGTATGATTTCGATGAAGAATGCAGGTGATGCCGCGGGTGAGATGATCGAAGACTTGACCTTGGTGTTTAACAAAGCTCGGCAAGCAAACATCACACGAGAAATCAGTGAGATTAGTGCCGGAATGGCGAGCGTGAGTTAAAGAGATCACACAGAAATACAGAAAATTTACAAATTAAATTATTAGATTATTAGCAAAATATTATGAATCAACTAGGTAAAATAAAAAGAATAATAGGGCCAGTTGTCGACGTAGAGTTTGATGGTTATATGCCAGAGATTTACAATGCACTGACTCTAAAAAACGGTGATAAAGTTTTGACCCTCGAAGTAGAACAGCACTTGGGTAGTGGTCTAGTACGTACTGTGGCTATGGATACGACAGACGGTCTTTCTCGTGGCATGGAAGTAAAAGACTCTGGTGCCCCTATCTCTGTGCCAGTAGGCAAGGGAACACTCGGACGCATCTTCAATGTGCTCGGTGAAGCTATAGACGATGCAGGCGGAGTGAACACTCAAAAGACTTCTCCTATTCACCGCAAAGCGCCAGAATACGTCTCTCAATCTACAAAAGTCGAAATTCTAGAAACTGGTATCAAGGTCATCGATCTCATCTGTCCTGTGCTAAAGGGTGGTAAGGTGGGTCTCTTTGGTGGTGCTGGTGTAGGTAAGACTGTTGTCATCCAAGAGTTGATTCATAATATTGCAGCAAATCACGGAGGCTACTCTGTGTTCGCTGGTGTGGGTGAGCGTACTCGTGAAGGTAATGACCTATATCATGAAATGAAGGATTCAAAAGTCCTCGACAAAGTGGCCATGGTGTTCGGTCAGATGAATGAACCACCAGGTGCACGTCTACGTGTGGCTCTTTCGGGTCTTACTATGGCAGAACACTTCCGTGACCAAGAAGGTAAAGATGTGCTTCTTTTCATCGACAATATTTTCCGCTTTACTCAGGCTGGTTCTGAAGTGTCTGCTTTGCTCGGACGCATCCCTTCAGCGGTGGGTTATCAGCCGACACTGGCAACAGAAATGGGTAACCTACAAGAACGTATCACTTCAACCGAAAAAGGTTCTGTTACCTCTGTCCAAGCAGTGTATGTGCCTGCGGATGACTTGACCGACCCTGCCCCTGCTACTACTTTCTCACACCTTGACTCAACCGTGGTGCTCAACCGTTCTCTTTCTGAACTTGGTATTTATCCTGCAGTGGACCCGCTAGACTCTTCTTCTACTATCTTGGACCCAAATATCGTGGGTGAAGATCATTACTATGTAGCTCGTGAGGTGCAGCGTATTTTGCAGCGTTATAAGGACTTGCAAGATATTATCGCTATCTTGGGTATGGAAGAACTTTCAGAAGCAGACAAAGAACTCGTAGCCCGTGCACGTAAGATTCAGAAATTCCTTTCTCAACCATTCTTCGTCGCAGAACAATTCACTGGTACTCCTGGTGTCTATGTGCCACTCGCAGAAACCATCAGATCTTTCAAAGAAATACTCGAAGGTAAGCACGATGCAAAGCCAGAAAACGAGTTTTATATGAAAGGTGCGATCTAAACTATGAGTAAAAAAATACAATTAAAAGTCGTCACTCCAGAACGTTTGATTCTGGAAGAAGTGGTTGATCAAGTTATTATACCTACTACCGAAGGTGAATTGACCATATTGCCAGATCATATTCCACTGGTAGCCCAACTCGCAAGTGGAGATATCGTCGGTATTGTTTTAGGAGAATCTATCCCGATGGCGGTGGTGGGTGGTTTTGTCGAGGTGAATAAAATCGACGGACAAACTACTGTAGCCATATTGGCTGATTTTGCTGAGCATGTCTCAGAACTCACTGATGAAGAGGTGGCTAAAGCAAAGAAAAGAGCAGAAGAACTCATGCAGCAGAAGAATAACGCAGAAGTAGTAGACTTCGAAAGATTTGAAGCAGAACTAGAAAGATCTCTAAACCGCGTCAAAATCGCTGACAAGTGGCGTACTAAAAAATATCGTAAATAATTTATGACACATTTCTATGTAGTGGCGACACCCATAGGGAATATGCAAGATATAACCTTGCGTGCTTTGGAGGTTTTAAAAAATGTTGATTTGATACTATGTGAGGATACCCGTACCACAGGCAAACTTCTGGAAAGACATGGTATAAAGAATAATCTCATGAGTTATCACGCTCAGAGTAAGCTCGCTAAGACTGATAAAATTTTCGAACTTTTAGAAGAAGGTAAAAACATTGCTCTGGTGTCTGATGCCGGAACGCCTACTATTTCTGATCCTGGAGCATTACTTATTTCAGAAGTAAAAAATAAATATCCCGAGGCAATTAAAGTCGTTCCAATTCCTGGACCTTCAGCGCTTATCACCGCTTTGTCGGCTTCTGGTTTGCCAACCCACGAATTCACATTCCTTGGATTTTTGCCACACAAAAAGGGAAGAGAAACATTGTTTAAAGAAATTGCCGGTGCAGAGCGCACAATGATTTTCTATGAATCAACACACAGAATTTTAAAGACCCTAGAATCACTCCAGAAATTTTGCCCTGATAAAAAAGTCTGCATTGCTCGCGAACTGACCAAAATATATGAAGAAATAAAGTCCGGCACTGCTGCTGAACTTTTAGAATATTTGAATATCCATAAAGAAAAACAAAAAGGGGAGTTTGTTGTTTTGGTATCTCGCTAAAATTCGGACGTCCAACATTCGAATTTTTAAGTTACAAGACATCCTCGGGGTCTACTTGTAGATGCAGGTTTTCGGTTTGGGTCATGGGGTCTAGTAAATTCTTCAAATCTTTGCTGATTATGCCTCCTGGGTATAATTCTGGCAGAGACCATGTCTCATTTGGTAATCTCAAAAGTAGATTATTTCCATAAGATACAGGTTCAAATTCTGCTAATTTTTCAGATAAACTTTTCTTGAGAGCAGCTTTATTTTGCCCATCTTGGATGGCTATTTTGATAAAACGTTTATAAGGAGGATAGTCCAAAGTCGCCCGGTCTTCTAATTCTTCGCGTACATAATTTGAAAGATTGCCATTGATTACTCCAGATATTGCTGGGTCAGTGGTGTTTTTTGTTTCTATGAGTAGACGCTTTTCTGTCTTCTCTAGTGTCTGGATGATGAGTTGGAGTATTTTCTCACTAATTTTAAAATTCGGTATACTCCAAAGTGAATCAAAAGACACCATAACCGAAGAATGCACTTTATTGTTCATATAATATAATGCCATTTCTGTGCCGATCAGAATACCTCCAGGAGTGTTTTCAAATTCACGAACTAATTTTTCAGCACTAGCTTTTGTCTTGATCAGTTCTTTGTTGAGTTCAAATATTTTATCTTTCGGTACGTATTTTAAGAGTTCTTCGTAGACCATCTCGGTGCCTATCCCGAGTGGTATCAGATTCCAACTACCACAAGATGAGCATATAGTATCTGGGTTTTTCTCGAGTCTGCATTTGTTGCAGACAAACATCCTTTTCTTTTTGTCTTTGCTCATGTAGAGCACGAGTGGTGCATTGCAATCAGGGCAAAACACCGGAGTCTCACAGTGTTTGCAGATGGTATAAGTAGCGAGCCCTTTGCGCAAGGTAAAGACAAAAGTATTTTTATTTTTTGCTAAGTTTTGTTTTATCTCTTCAATGTTTTCAGGGCTGATAGGATGCCATTTATTGTCCAATTCTTTTTTGGCACCTTTTTCGATGACGGAGATTTCTGTCTCTGTATTAATACGAAAAGAAAGAGG
>JACCDR012074500.1_pt1 | contig 33129 bp, 27 predicted proteins | sample 7446431 | NCBI WGS metagenome assembly JACCDR01 (sample SAMN15323443, study PRJNA562643) | freshwater metagenome | isolation source: river surface water | place: USA:Blue River Watershed | collected 2017-08-17
CGTTCAACGATGCCTGCAACAGATTGCAGAACTGACAAAACTTTGTCTTGTGTTGCTTTCAGTACGATCATCTCTTCCTCTTGTTTTCTTTATTTAAATTAGTAGTAGTAGATAAGCAAAGCATCTTTATGTGGACAACAGCATTTTCCTCTTTTTTTTCAAGGACTTGAGCTTGCTTCAAAGGTGTTAGTAAGCTCGCTTTTTTGGTGTCGTTCAAATCTGGATAACTTTGATTGCCCTACTTTTCTGTGGATAACTATGCTGTTGTTCAAAAATTACCCACAAGGTTGTTCTTTTGGTGATTTAACCTTTGAGTGTTTGCTCAAGTACGTGGAGTTGTTGATTTAGATCTGCCATTTGTTGACGTTCCGCAGTGATTTTGCGAACCGCATGCAAGACGGTGGTGTGATCCCGTCCACCAAACAACTCACCAATCTCTGGCAGACTCTTTTGGGTGAGCTCTTTGGCAAGATACATGGCAATCTGTCGTGGTCGAGCAATCGAAGCAGGACGCTTCTTAGAGTACATGTCCGCTACCTTGATCTTGTAATAGTCAGCAACGGTTTTTTGGATGTTCTCTACGGAAATCTGGCGATTCTGGATAGAAAGCAGATCACGCAAGGCATCACGCGCCAATTGAATTGAAATTTCTTTTTGATTGAAACGCGAGTACGCCAAGATCTTGCGCAGCGCGCCTTCGAGCTCACGCACGTTTGAGCGCACATTTTTGGCTACGAAAAACGCAACTTCTTCAGGCATCTCAGCGCCTTCAGATCTTGATTTGCTGATCAAAATAGCCACGCGCATCTCAAGCTCAGGGGGTTCGATGGCAACAGTTAAACCAGCATCGAACCGAGACACCAAGCGTTCATGGATGTCAGTCAAACCTTTGGGATAGGTATCGCTGGTCATCACAATGTGTGATTTTTTGGCTAGTAAAGCTTCAAAAGCATTGAAAAACTCTTCTTGTGTTCGTTCTTTGTTCGCGAAAAACTGAACATCATCAATCAAGAGCAGATCGAGCGAGTGGTAACGCTCTTTGAATTCGTCAAAAGTCTTACGTTGATACGCTTTAACCACATCTGAAACAAATTGTTCTGCATGGATGTAGAGAACTTTGGCATCTGGACGCTCAGCCAATAGCTTGTTACCCACAGCATGCATCAAATGGGTCTTACCTAGGCCGACACCACCGTAAATGAACAAGGGGTTGTACAGCTGACCAGGCATGGTTGCAACATGCATTGCCGCCGCACGTGCCATACGGTTGGCCGTACCCTCAACCAAGGTGTCAAACGTCAGTGCCGTGTTTAGACGTGTTCTTGGTCCGCTAGGAATTCCTTCTTCCAGCCCAACAAAGCTTTCAGGAAGAGATTCGAGTTCTTGAGAAAACGAAACAGGCTTTATTTTTAAAGGTAATTCTTTAGGAGTGATCGCTAACTCAACTTGGATGGGTTGACCATGAAACTGTTGCAAAAGCGCAGCAATTCGATGGGCATATTGGGCCCGAATCCAGTCCAATTTAAAGCGATTGCCAACCAAGATTGTGGTTTTTGAAAAGTCAGCTGCCACAGTTGCAATCAGGGGTTTGATCCACGTGTTGAATTGCTGTTCAGGTAACTCTTGAGCCAACTGATCGATACAGGCTTGCCACAAACCATCGCCTGACGGTGTGCCAGTGCTGTCTAAAGTGCCGGGAGGGATGCCCTGATTCATGAGATTTTTTCTGTGGATAGCTGTGTCGTTTAGACACGCAATAAAGCACTTTATCAAAAAATTATCCACAGGCACAGAAAAAATAAAACTCTTTTTCAAAAAGCAAAAAGAAAAGAGTGTGGATAAAAGTTAGCAAGAGCCTGAAAAGTTTGAGATAATCCTAGGTTTCCCTGATTCTCAGGGGCTTGTCAATTGGAAAAATTATGAAACGCACTTACCAGCCTTCTAAAACTCGCCGCGCCCGTACACACGGCTTTTTGGTTCGCATGAAAACACGCGGCGGTCGCGCTGTGATCAATGCACGTCGCGCCAAAGGTCGCAAGCGCCTGGCTGTCTAATTCTTAGCCGCTGAACAGAGGCCCGCGAGCTAAACGCCGTGGAACGTCTGAAACAGTGGTCAGAATTTCAGGCCGTCATGTCGGCAGGGTCTGTGGCGCATACGCCGCACTTTGTATTGCACCAATGGCAATCGCCGAACAAAGCTTCTACAGGGTCTGGGTTTGAACAAACCCCGGCCCTGTTTGTTGATGGTGTCGTGAAGATGGGAGCACTTACCCCAAAGCGTTGGGCAAAGCACGCAGTCACACGTAACCTGATTCGAAGACAAGTTCATGCTGTAGCACACGAATTTGAAAAGGGTCTGCAACCAACAGCCTACGTGGTTCGTTTACGCGCTAGCTTTAATCAGCAAAAATTTGTGAGCGCATCGTCTGAAGTGCTCAAACAAGACGTGCGTGATGAACTGAAACAGTTGTTTGCTAGAGTGAGTACTGCATGATGCAAGCTATATTGATAGCACTTGTACGTGGGTATCGCTTGTTGCTCAGTCCGTGGTTGGGTTCTGCTTGTCGGTTTGAGCCGACATGTTCGGTGTATGCCCTAAAAGCCCTAGAACTTCATGGTGCAACACGTGGCAGCTATTTGACAGTGCGGCGCTTGATGCGTTGCCATCCTTGGTGTGTAGGCGGACATGACCCAGTTCCACCTGCTTTGTTTACCTCTTTGACCTCTTCCAACTCTGGAAAGAAAACTTCATCATGACTGACTTTCGCCGCACCCTTTTGTGGATGATATCTGGTTTCTCTATGGTTCTCTTGTGGGACCAATGGCAAGTTCACAACGGAAACAAGGCTACCTTTTTTCCAACACCTGCACAGCAAGTGAAAGTTGCGGACGCTGCGTCGTCAACAGCGTCGCAAGTCGCTGGTGTACCAGCAGCAGCTGCGCCGCAAAACACAGCGACAGTACCAGCCGTTGAAACACGAGCTGCTAGCAAAGAGTTGGTTCAGGTTGAAACCGATGTGTTCAAGCTCAGCTTTGATACAGAAGGCGGCACATTGGTGCGTGCGGAATTGTTAAAGCATGAAGATGAGCAAAAGCCTGGTCACAACATTGTGTTGCTAGACGACAGCAAAGACCGCATTTACACCGCGCAAACAGGCTTGATTTCAAGCACACCAGGCGTGGCATTGCCTACACACAAATCGCTGATGACGGTTCGTCCAGGTGCTCGCAAACTCAATGATGGTCAGAACGAGCTATCCATCACATTTGAATCAGCGGTACAGGGTGGTGTGAAATTGGTGAAAACTTACACCCTTAAGCGTGGTGCTTATGACATGGCGGTCAAGCACGACATCGTGAACACAGGTACCCAAGAGGTGGCACCACAACTGTATTTGCAATTGGTGCGCGATGGCAACAAGCCTGCTGGTGAATCGTCTTTTTATTCCACATTCACAGGCCCTGCTGTTTACACAGAGGCCAAAAAATACCAAAAAGCAGAATTCGCTGACATTAAGAAGAAAAAAGTGGATGTTGAAAAACAATCTAATACAGGCTACATCGCTATGGTGCAGCACTACTTTGCCAGCGCTTGGATCTTGCCTGAAGGCATGAACCGTGACATTTCTTTAGATGCCGTCGACATTGGCGCTACATTGCCTGACTGCTGCTACCGTGTGACAGCGATTGCTCCACTGGAGCCTCTCAAGCAAGGGCAGACCAAAAGCATAACGACCACACTCTATGCGGGTCCACAAGAAGAAAACAAGCTCGAAGCGCTTTATCCAGGCTTGGATCTGGTCAAAGACTACGGCTGGTTCACAATTTTGGCCAAGCCTTTGTTTTGGTTATTGGATCAGCTCAATAGCATCCTGAAAAACTGGGGTTGGTCAATCGTGGCCTTAGTGGTCTTGCTCAAAGCAGGCTTTTATTGGTTGAATGCACATGCTTACCAAAGCATGGCAAAAATGAAAGCGGTTAATCCGCGCATTATGGAAATGCGTGAGCGTTTCAAAGATAACCCGCAACAAATGCAAATGGAGATGATGAAGATTTACCGTGAGGAAAAGGTCAACCCAATGGGCGGCTGCTTGCCCATCATGATCCAAATTCCCGTCTTCATTGCGTTGTACTGGGTGCTGTTGTCAACTGTTGAAATTCGCAACGCACCATGGGTGGGTTGGATTCATGACTTGTCTGCACCAGACCCCTATTTCATCCTGCCACTGGTCATGACGCTCACCACTTTGCTGCAAACAGCATTGAATCCCGCGCCACCAGACCCCATGCAAGCCAAAATGATGTGGATCATGCCCTTGGCCTTTAGCGTGATGTTCTTCTTCTTCCCTGCGGGCTTGGTGTTGTACTGGATCACCAACAACGTGTTGTCAATTGCCCAGCAGTGGTTGATCAACGTGCGCATGGGTGTGCCACCTCAATTCAACTTGCCAAAGTTCTGACTTAGAAAATAGGTATACCAAACCCGCCACCTTCGGATGGCGGGTTTTTTTCTGGACAATCTAGCCATGCTTGCTCAACATGACGCGCCCATCATTGCCATAGCCACAGCACCAGGACGTGGAGCCGTGGGCATTGTGCGTGTGAGTGCAAAAAATTTAGGTGCATTCGCACATGTCTTGTGTGGTCGGGCTTTAAAACCACGTGAAGCCACATATTTGCCGCTGTTAGACGAAGCGGGCGTGCCAATTGATCATGTGTTGGCGCTGCACTTTCCTGGACCAAACAGCTATACCGGGGAAGACGTTTTGGAGTTGCAAGCGCACGGGGGCCCCGTGGTGTTGCAACTTGTTTTGGCGCGTTGTTTGCGCGTGGCTGCATCGCTGAATGAGCACAATAAGCCCACATTGAGTGGTTTGCGTTTGGCCCAGCCGGGCGAATTTACCCAGCGTGCTTTTTTGAACCACAAACTTGACTTGGCCCAAGCGGAAGCCGTGGCCGACTTGATTGATGCAAGCACAGAAGCTGCAGCGCGTGGGGCGAGTCGATCGTTGGCCGGCGCGTTCTCGCAGGAAATACATCAGCTTCGTGACGCGTTGATTCATCTGCGCATGTTGGTTGAAGCGACGTTGGATTTTCCAGAAGAAGACATCGACTTTTTGAAGCAAGCCGACGCACAAGGACAGCTAAATCGCTTGCAACAAAATCTGGCGCGCGTGATGGCACAAACCAAACAAGGGGCATTGCTGCGCGAAGGCATACGTGTGGTGATTGCTGGACAGCCTAATGCAGGCAAAAGCTCGTTGCTCAATGCGCTGGCGGGAGCCGAGTTAGCCATTGTGACCCCGATAGCAGGCACAACGCGCGATGTGGTGCAGCAAACTATTCAGATTGAAGGCGTGCCTTTGCATGTGGTGGACACCGCAGGCCTGCGTGAGCACCCAGACGTGGACGAAGTTGAGCGCATCGGTATTGCGCGTGCGTGGGATCAGATTGGCCAAGCGGATGCTGTGCTTTTCTTGCACGACCTCACGCGCAAGGACGATCCGGTTTATTCATCCGCCGACCAACAGATTGAACAAAACTTGAAAGACAGGGTCGCCGCGCATGTGCCGGTTCTTCACTTGTGGAACAAGGCAGACGCATACAGCATGGGGGCAACATTGCCGAACCAAGACGACATGACAGCAGCGACACACATCACTTTGTCGGCCAAAACGGGCGACGGCTTGCCTGCGCTACGCCAACAGTTGCTCAATGTGGTGGGTTGGCAAGGTGGTAGCGCTGAAGGCATGTTCATGGCTCGCGAGCGCCATGTGCAGGCCCTGCATGCGGTGGATGAGCACCTCATGCTGGCGAATGCCAGTTTGCAAGCCCAGGTTCCAGCGCTCGATTTGTTAGCCGAAGAATTACGCCTGAGTCAAAACGCACTCAACACCATCACGGGTGAATTCACGCCGGACGATTTGCTCGGTGTGATCTTCTCTAGTTTTTGCATTGGCAAATAAGTTGCCTACCCCTCATAAAATCACGACATGACCTCAAACCCCGCACACACGACAAGCGCACCCGCCCTGTTGGATGACGAGCGAATTTTGCAGCTTGCTCATGACACGCTAGACATCGAAGCCGATGCTGTGCGTCATTTGCGCCATGGCTTGTCACCCAGCTTTGTGCAAGCAGTGCGAGCCATCTTGAAGGTGACCGGTCGCGTTGTCGTCATGGGCATGGGTAAAAGCGGCCACGTAGGCCGCAAGATCACAGCCACGCTGGCATCAACCGGAACCCCCGCGATGTTTGTGCACCCAGCCGAAGCCAGTCATGGTGACTTGGGCATGGTCAAGGACTCCGACTTGGTGATTGCTATATCAAACAGCGGCGAGAGTGATGAGCTGGCCGCGATCCTCCCCGTGCTCAAACGCCAAGGCGTCCCCTTGGTGGCGCTCACTGGTGGTGTGCAATCTACGCTGGCTAGCCATGCAGACATAGTGCTCAACACCGGCGTTTTGAAAGAAGCATGTCCACTGAACTTGGCGCCTACCGCCAGCACCACGGCGCAAATGGCCATGGGTGATGCGCTCGCGGTGGCATTGCTGGATGCGCGTGGCTTCAAGGCCGAAGACTTTGCGCGTTCACACCCAGGTGGTGCATTAGGACGTCGATTGCTCACCCATGTGAGTGACGTCATGCGCAGTGGCGATGCTGTGCCGAGTGTGTTGCCTACAGTCAGCTTCAGCGATTTGATGCGTGAGATGAGCGCCAAAGGCTTGGGCGCTTCAGCCGTTGTGGACACCAATAGGAAAGTGTTGGGTATCTTCACTGACGGTGATTTGCGCCGCTTGATTGAGACAGGCACAGACATGCGTCAACTCACAGCGCAACAAGTTATGCATGCCAACCCACGCACCGTGCGTGCAAGCGCGTTGGCTGCTGAGGCGGCAGAGTTGATGGAGTTGCACCGCATCACCAGTGTGCTGGTGGTGGATGAACACGGCGCATTGTGTGGTGCACTCAATACCAACGACCTCATGCGCGCGAAAGTCATTTGATGAGCACACATACACCAGCGCTGAACTTTGATCCCGCCTTGTTGTTGCGCGCGCAAGGCGTACGCGTGGCATTTTTTGATGTGGATGGCGTCCTCACCGATGGCGGTTTGTTATTTACCGAAAGCGGTGAAACCATCAAACGCTTTTCTACACTCGATGGCCATGGTCTGAAGATGCTGCAAAAAGCAGGCATCACCCCTGCTGTGATTACCGGCCGCGACAGTGCGCCATTGCGAGCACGACTTACAGCGCTGGGCATCACACATGTGCGTTACGGTACAGAGGACAAAGCACCCGCCGCTCAAGAAATGCTCAAGGAACTGGGGCTTGACTGGTCGCAAGCCGCACACATGGGCGACGATTGGCCAGATATGGCAGTGATGATGCGAGCCGCATTCGCTTGCGCACCAAGCAACGCACACGCCGAAGTCAAAGCCATTGCGCATTACGTCACCGAGCGTGAAGGCGGCCATGGGGCAGCCCGTGAGCTGTGTGATTTGTTGTTGATCGCCTGTGGGCGCTATGTTGAGCTCTTGAAGGGCTATACCGCATGAGTGCAGCAGCGCAGTTGTCGCTGTTCATGCGCTTTCGCCGCGCGATTGATCGCTTAGCGGTCTACTTACCCTTGGTGTTGATGGGCCTGATGGCTATGACCAGTTATTGGTTGGTGCGCAACACGCCCAAGCTGTCAGACAACGAGGTCGAGGCCCCTGCGCGTCATGAGCCTGACTATTACATGCGTGATTTTTCGGTCAAAGTATTTGAACCAGATGGCCGACTCAAAAGCGTCATCGTGGGTACTGAGGGTCGGCATTACCCCGACACCGACACCTTGGAAATTGATCAGCCGCGCATTCGAATTTTGGGTGTTGAGGGCAACGTCACGACCGCAACGGCAGCGCGTGGCGTGATCAATGCCGATGGCTCAGAAGCTCAGTTGTTTGAGAATGCGGTTGTGGTGCGCGAAGCAAGGGTCAATGCACAAGGGGTGCTGACACCGCGCAGCGAATTACAAAGTGACTTTTTGCATTTCTTTGCCAATACCGAACAGGTGAAATCGCATTTGCCAGTGGTGATGGTTCGTGGCGCGGGTGATCGTTTCACAGGCGACGGCATGGGCTTTGACAACCTAGGTCGCACTGTGGAAATCAACGGCCGTGTTCGTGGCGTTTTGCAGCCGCGCAAAGACAGGGACAAGAACTAAAAAAGGCTCCCGAGGGAGCCTTTTGATTTGCAGTGAAGCAGATCGATCAGTAGCTATTGCCGCCACCGAAACCGCCGCGACCACCGCCGCCGCCTTCACGACGACCGCCGCCATTGCCGCCACCGCCGTAGGGGCTACGGAAACCACCGCCACCACCTTCACGGCCACCGCCGCCAAAACCACCACCGAAACCGCCGGAGCGGGGTGGGCGTGGTTCCATGGGGCGAGCTTCGTTGACCACGAGGTTGCGGCCACCCAGAGGTGAACCGTTCATGCCTTCGATGGCAGCTTGCGCTTCGGCATCGCTGCCCATTTCGACGAAACCAAAACCTTTAGAGCGGCCAGTGTCGCGCTCCATCATGACCTTGGCGCTGGTCACGGAACCGAACTGTCCGAAAGACTGTTCAAGATCGCCATCACGCACGGAATACGGCAAGTTGCCGACGTACAGTTTGTTGCCCATGAAAGGGACTCCTTAAAACACATAAAACTAAGCGATGGAGTCCCGAACCGAAACTGACCGATCACCAAACACAACCCAGCGAATGCACGCACGCACTAGGCTGCGGCCATTATGGAGCACAAGTTGTCTAAATTACCAAGCGTTTACCTGTATTTAGCGCAAATCATGCCCGAAAAACCACAATCTATGCGGCTTACCAGCTCACCTCACGGTCGGGAGATGACGTGATCTTGTGAACAGTCAAGTCAGCACCTTCAAATTCTTCTTCTTGGCTCATGCGTAAACCCACGGTCATTTTGAGTACGCCATACACCACGAAGCCGCCCACCAACGCCCACAGCACACCCAAGGCTGTACCGACCAATTGTGCAGTGAGGTTGATACCGCCCAAGCCGCCCAGCGCCTGTGTGCCAAAGATGCCGGCAGCGATACCGCCCCATGTGCCGCACAAACCGTGCAAAGGCCACACGCCCAACACGTCGTCAATGCGCCATTTGTTTTGCGTGAGCGTGAACATCACCACAAAAATGCCACCTGCCACGGCGCCCACCACCAATGCGCCCATGGGGTGCATCAGGTCAGAGCCCGCACACACGGCGACCAAACCAGCCAAGGGTCCGTTGTGCACAAAGCCGGGGTCGTTCTTGCCAGCAATCAATGCCACCAAAGTGCCACCGACCATGGCCATCAAGGAGTTGACGGCGACGAGGCCAGAAATTTTGTCGAGGGTTTGCGCGCTCATGACGTTGAAACCAAACCAACCCACGATCAAAATCCATGCACCCAAAGCTAGAAATGGAATGCTTGAGGGTGGATGTGCCGACATGGCGCCGTCTTTGCGATAGCGATTGCTACGCGCACCCAGCAGCAGTACAGCAGGTAAAGCGATCCAGCCGCCTACGGCGTGAACCACGATGGAGCCCGCAAAGTCGTGGAACTCATCGCCTGTTAATTCTTTGAGCCAAGCCTGAAAACCAAAATGTTGGTTCCAAGCGATGCCCTCAAAAAATGGATAAATAAAACCCACGATCACGGCCGTGGCAATGAGTTGTGGCCAAAACTTCGCGCGTTCGGCAATGCCGCCCGAGATGATGGCGGGGATAGCTGCAGCAAAGGTGAGCAAGAAAAAGAACTTCACCAGCTCGTAGCCGTTTTTATCGGCCAACGATTCAGCGCCGATCATGAAGCTCGCGCCATACGCAACGCCGTAACCCACAACGAAGTAAGCGATGGTCGACACGCAGAAGTCGACCAAAATTTTCACCAGCGCATTGACTTGGTTTTTGCGTCGAACCGTGCCCAGCTCTAAAAATGCAAAGCCAGCATGCATGGCCAGCACCATGATAGCGCCCAGCAAAATGAACAACGCATCTGCGCCCTGTTTATGTGCATCCATAAATTGAATCCTTGGAAATTGAACATTTTTGGTGCAGATATGCACCTGTTTTTTATATCGCACCAGATGTAAGCAAAAAATGCACCAAATGCAATAACCGCTCAACGCGCCATTGGAAAGGTGCATCCTTTCCAATTAAGAAATGGTTCAGCTGTGTCGCGGTAGGATCAAACCATGGAAGCATTTTTGATCTCGACGGGCATTGTGGCCCTCGCCGAAATGGGCGACAAGACCCAACTTTTATCTTTGGTGCTGGCGGCGCGTTTTCGTCAACCGTGGCCCATTGTGTGGGGCATTTTGGTGGCCACGCTGGCGAATCATGCGTTGGCTGGTGGCTTAGGCACTTGGGTCACGCAGTTCATGGGGCCAACAGCCTTGCGCTGGGTGTTGGGTGTGTCGTTTTTGGCCATGGCGGTGTGGATGCTCATCCCTGACAAGCTCGACGACGAAGACGCAGATGTCAAAGCCAGGTTTGGTGTGTTCGGTACCACCGTCATCGCCTTTTTCTTGGCGGAGATGGGCGACAAAACCCAAATCGCCACCGTCATGCTGGCGGCTGAATACCAGTCGTGGCTGTGGGTGGTGGCGGGCACCACGCTGGGCATGATGTTGGCCAATGCACCGGTGGTGTGGTTTGGCGAGCGCATCACGCGCCTGATTCCGCTCACTTGGGTGCACCGCATCAGCGCAGCGGTGTTTGTGGTGTTGGGCGTGTTGGTCTTAGTGGCCGATCACGCGGACCATCTCTAAGCACTTGTTGGAATAGCCCCACTCGTTGTCGTACCAGCTGACCACCTTGATGAACGTGCCGTCCAGCGCCAACCCCGCATCCGCATCAAACACCGAGGTGCAAGGTTCACCACGGAAGTCGGTTGACACCACTTTCTCGTCGGTGTAGCCGAGCACGCCTTTGAGTGCACCAACGCTTTGTGCTTTCATCTCAGCACAAATCTCGGCATAGCTGGCTGCGCTGCTGAGCTCGACCGTCAAGTCAACGACGGACACGTCAGAGGTGGGCACGCGAAATGCCATGCCCGTGAGCTTGCCCTTGACTTCGGGAATCACCACGCCCACCGCCTTGGCAGCACCCGTGCTGGAAGGGATGATGTTTTCCAAAATACCACGGCCGCCGCGCCAGTCTTTGCTGGATGGGCCATCCACTGTTTTTTGAGTCGCCGTGGTGGCGTGCACGGTGGTCATCAAACCGCGCTTGATGCCCCATTTGTCGTTCAGCACCTTGGCCACGGGCGCCAAGCAGTTGGTCGTGCATGAGGCGTTGGAGATGATGGCTTGGCCCGCGTACGTGGTGTGGTTCACGCCGTACACAAACATGGGCGTGTCGTCTTTGGAGGGGGCAGACATCAGCACTTTCTTGGCGCCCGCAGCCAGGTGCTTTTCAGCGCTGGCGTGGTCGAGGAACAAGCCCGTTGATTCAACCACCACCTCGGCGCCCACCTCGTTCCACTTCAAGGCAGCGGGGTCACGCTCTTGGGTGAGGCGGATGCGTTTGCCATTGACGATCAGGTGGTCGCCGTCGACCGACACATCGCCTTGAAAGCGGCCGTGCACGCTGTCGAACTTGAGCATGTAGGCCAAGTAGTCGGGCTCCAACAAGTCGTTGATACCCACCACCTCAATGTCGTGAAAGTTTTGAATCGCAGCGCGAAACACCATGCGCCCGATGCGGCCAAAGCCATTGATGCCGATTTTGATAGTCATGTTTGTCTCCTCAGAAGGCCGTATTCTATGAAACTTTGTTACATGAAATCAAGCAAATATTTGTATCTTTTTTACTTGGCCGAGTGTCGACCCTCTCGTACGAGCGAAAAAAAGGCGCCCGAGGGCGCCTAGTTGAAGGGCTGAGAAGGCTTACTTCTTGGCCACCACGCGGATCATTTCCAAGCATTGCTTGGCGTAACCCCACTCGTTGTCATACCAAGCCACCACTTTCATGAACGTCTTGTCCAGAGCGATGCCAGCTGTGGCGTCGAACACAGAAGCACAAGGTTCACCGCGGAAATCGGTCGACACCACTTTCTCTTCGGTGTAACCGAGCACGCCTTTCAAGGCGCCTTGGCTTTGGGCTTTCATCTCGGCGCAGACTTCGTCGTAGCTGGCTTCTTTTTCCAGCTCGATGGTCAAGTCGACCACCGACACGTCAGACGTGGGGACTCGGAAAGCCATGCCCGTGATTTTTTGATTCACTTCGGGAATCACTTTGCCCACGGCCTTGGCGGCACCTGTGCTCGATGGGATGATGTTTTCCAAAATGCCTCGGCCACCGCGCCAATCTTTGCGCGATGAGCTGTCAACGGTGGCTTGGCTGGCGGTGGCGGCGTGCACGGTGGTCATCAAACCGCGCTTGATGCCCCACTTGTCGTTCAACACTTTGACCACAGGAGCCAAACAGTTGGTGGTGCAAGAGGCGTTAGAGACAATGGCTTCGCCCGCGTACTTTTGGTGGTTCACGCCGTACACAAACATGGGCACGCTGTCTTTGGAAGGCGCAGAGATGACCACCTTTTTGGCGCCTGCATCGATGTGCAATTGGCAAGTGGGTTCGGTCAGGTAGTGGCCTGTACATTCGAGCACGATGTCCACGCCCATCGCGCCCCACTTGAGGTTGTGGGCATCGCGTTCGTGGGTGAGTTGGATTTTTTTGCCGTTGACGATCAAGGCGTCTTCGGTGTGCTCGACCGTGCCATCAAAACGGCCATGCACGCTGTCGTACTTGAGCATGTAGGCCAAGTAGTCAGCCGACTTGGGGTCGTTGATGCCAACCACTTGAATGTCGCTGTAGCCATTTTTGAGGGCAGCGCGCAAAGCCAAGCGGCCGATACGGCCAAAGCCGTTGATACCGATTTTGATGGTCATGTGAAGCCTTAGGGAGGAAGTTAAAAACCTTGAATTCGCTTATTGGAGAGCACGCCCCTTTCACGAGGCTGATCTCCAAAGGCTAGGCTCAAGCGTGCTTTTGCAGCGCCGCTTGAACAGTGTCGGCCACGTTTTCAGGTGTGAAACCGAAGTGTTGGAACAAAACAGGCGCGGGAGCTGACTCGCCGTAGGTGTCGATGCCGACCACGGCGGACACGCCGTATTTCCACCAGCCATCGGTCGAGCCCATTTCCACCGCCACACGTGGCACGCCAGCGGGCAACACCGCTGATTTATAGGCCACGCTTTGGCGGTCGAAGGTGGTGGTGCTGGGCACAGATACCACGCGCACGGCAATCTTGCGTTCGGCCAACAGGGCCTGAGCTTTCAAAGCCAAGTGGACTTCGGAGCCGGTAGCCATGAGCACGGCTTGCGCCTTTTTCTTAAGGCCCACTTCCGATGGCTCAGCCAGCACGTAAGCGCCTTTGCTGATGGCATCGAGCCCAGACACTTCGCCTGCCTTTTTGTCGGCTGCGGTATCGCCCTTGGGCAAGTAAGGCAGGTTTTGACGGCTCAACAACAAAGCGGTGGGCTTGTGTTGGTTTTTCAAAGCCACAGCCCAAGCCACGGCGGTCTCAGCAGTGTCAGCAGGACGCCACACGTCGAGGTTGGGAATCAAACGCAAGGAGGCGGCGTGCTCGATGGACTGGTGGGTCGGGCCGTCTTCGCCCAAACCGATGGAGTCGTGGGTGAACACATGCACCACGCGCTGCTTCATCAAAGCGGCCATGCGGATGGCGTTGCGTGAGTAGTCGCTGAACGTGAGGAATGTGCCGCCATAAGGGATGAAGCCGCCGTGCAAAGCCACACCGTTCATGATGGCGGCCATGCCAAATTCGCGCACACCGTAGTTGATGTGACGACCGCCTTGGCCAGCTTCGTTTTTGATCACGTGACCTGCCGCGTCAAAGCGCAGGTTGGGCGTGGACTTGGTGTTGGTCAGGTTTGAACCGGTCAAATCGGCGCTGCCGCCCAAGAGTTCGGGCAAGGCTGCGGTGAAGTGTTCCAGCGCCAATTGGCTGGCCTTGCGGCTGGCCACGGTTTCGGCTTTGGTGTGGGCGGCCAACACCGTGTCGACCACGGTTTGGTCAAAGTTCTTGGGCAACTCGCCCGCCATGCGGCGTTGCAGCTCAGCGGCCAGTTCGGGGTGAGCGGCCTTGTACGCAGCAAAGGCTTGGGTCCATTCAGCTTCTTGGGCCTGGCCTTTGGCTTTGGCGTCCCAGTCGGCATAGACCTCCGCAGGGACTTCAAAAGGCGCATGTGACCACTGAATAGCGGCGCGTGTCAGTGCAATTTCTTCTGCGCCCAAAGGCTCGCCGTGGGCTTTGGCCGTGTTGGCGCGGTTGGGGCTGCCTTTGCCAATGCTGGTTTTGCACACGATGAGCGTCGGCTTGTCTGTGCTGAGCTTGGCCGAAGCAATTGCTTGGCTTACCACGGCGGCATCGTGGCCGTCGATGGGGCCAATCACGTTCCAGCCGTAGGACTTGAAACGCTCAGGCGTGTTGTCGGCAAACCAAGGGGCCACTTGGCCGTCAATCGAAATGCCGTTGTCGTCGTACAAGGCGATGAGTTTGTTGAGCTTCCACGCGCCTGCGAGTGAGCAAGCTTCGTGGCTGATGCCTTCCATCAAGCAACCGTCGCCCAAGAAGACGAAAGTGTGGTGGTCCACCACTTCGTGGCCAGGGCGGTTGAATTCAGCAGCCAAGAGTTTTTCAGCCAATGCCATGCCTACCGCGTTGGTGATGCCTTGGCCTAAGGGGCCAGTCGTTGTCTCAACGCCAGGGGTCACGCCCACTTCGGGGTGGCCAGCAGTTTTGCTGTGCAGCACGCGGAAGTTTTTCAACTCGCTCATGGGCAAGTCGTAGCCAGTGAGGTGCAACAACGCATAAATCAACATCGAGCCATGACCGTTGGACAGCACAAAGCGGTCGCGGTTCATCCACTGGGGGTTGGTGGGGTTGTGGCGCAAGTGCTGGCCCCACAAAGCCACGGCCATGTCGGCCATGCCCATGGGCGCACCTGGGTGACCTGAGTTGGCTTGTTGTACAGCGTCCATTGCCAAGGCGCGAATTGCGCTGGCCATTTGTTGGGTGTTTGCCATGTCAGGCGGCTCCGATGGGGGTGTGAGGGAAAACCACGATTTTAGCGGCCTGCACGACACAAGCCTGACGGCTGGCTACACTGCCTGTCGATGACAAAAAGCCCTGTTTCAGCCACTCTTTCCCCACGTTGTACCGCCCTGCTCTTGGCCGCAGGACGCGGCGAGCGCATGCGCCCGTTGACCGATGTGACGCCCAAGCCTTTGCTGGCGGTGCGCGGTCAGCCCCTCATGCAGTGGGCCATGCAAGGCTTGCAACGCGGCGGTGTGACCGATTTGGTCATCAACACCGCTTGGCTGGGTGAGCAAATTCCACAGCACTTTGGCGCGGTGTTTGAGGTGGTTGGGCAAACGCCCATGCAGCTGCACTACTCACAAGAGGGTGCGGACTTTGGCGGCGCTTTGGAAACCGCGGGCGGTATTGCCCGCGCCCTGCCTTGGTTGGCCGATACTTTTTGGGTGGCTGCCGGCGATGTGTTTGCGCCTGAGTTTGAGTTTTTGCCAGACGCCTTTGCGCGTTTCGAGGCGAGCCCCGCTCTGGCACACCTGTGGCTAGTGCCCAACCCCGAACATAACTTGGGCGGTGACTTTGGCTTGTCGGCTGAGGGATTGGCCTTGAATTTACCCAAGTTGACCAGCCCTGCCACAGGTGCAGAGCCACCGCGCTACACCTTCAGCACCATCGCGCTTTACAAGCGGGCGTTTTTTGAGGCGCCTTGGTGTGCAATACCTGCAGGCAACCCAGACGGTGTGAAAGCCCCATTGGCTGCGATGTTGCGAGCCGCCATGGACAATGGCGCGGTGAGTGCCTCGCTCTACACCGGCGCGTGGACCGATGTGGGCACGCCCGAGCGTCTGGCGCAACTCAACGCCGTTTGAAAAGGTTTGACATGACAGCAGCCAATGCACACGCCCACATGTACGCCGCGCGCCGCGCACGTTTGGCCGCTCAGCTTTGCAGCGCACAAGGCGAAGGTGGCGTGGCCATCATTCCCACTGCGTCAGAGCAGCAGCGCAACCGCGACAGTGATTTCCCCTATCGCCACGACAGCTACTTTTATTACCTCACGGGTTTTACCGAGCCCAATGCTTGGCTGGTGTTGGACGCGTCGGGGCGCAGCACTGTCTTTTGCCAACCCAAAGATTTGGAGCGCGAAATTTGGGATGGCTACCGTTTAGGACCAGAGGCCGCCGTTGATGCGCTGGGCGTGAACGCCGCACACTCGGTGGCTGAGCTCGACAAGTTGCTGCCCAAATTGCTGGAAAACCAACACACGGTTTGGTATCCGTTTGCGACGCACAAAGGTTTGGAAACGCGAGTGGACGGCTGGCTCAACGCCGTGCGCGCCCGTGTGCGCTTTGGCGCCTTGTGCCCTGCGCAGCAACGCGATGTGTGTGGGCCGCTGGACGAAATGCGCCTCATCAAAGACGCGCATGAACAAGATGTCATGCGCCGCGCCGCGCAGATCAGCGCACAAGCCCACATCCGCGCCATGCAAACCAGCGCCCGCATGTTGCGCGCAGGCCAAGACGTGCGCGAGTACCACTTAGACGCCGAGTTGCTGCACGAGTTCCGCCTGCACGGCTCGCAGTTTCCCGCCTACACCTCCATCGTGGCGGCGGGCGCGAACGCATGCGTGCTGCACTACCGCGCTGACGCCGCGCCTGTGCGCAGTGGCGAGTTGGTGTTGATTGACGCGGGCTGCGAGTTGGATGGGTATGCCTCGGACATCACTCGCACCTTTCCTGCCAATGGCAAGTTCACTGGGGCGCAGCGCGATTTGTATAACCTGGTGCTCGCCAGCCAAGATGCTGCGGTGGCGGCGACAAAGGCGCGCGCACGTTTCAACGATCCGCACGACGCCACAGTCAAGGTACTGGCGCAGGGCTTGTTAGACCTAGGATTGCTCAGCAAAGACAAACACGGCAACGCGCAAGACGTGATCGACAAACGCGCTTACTTTCAGTTTTACATGCACCGTACTGGCCACTGGCTGGGCATGGATGTGCACGACTGCGGCAGCTATGTGGAGCCGACCGAGTTGGGCCAAGTGAACGAGCGTAAAGACCCGTTGTCGGGCGAGACCATCGTCAACCGACCCAGCCGCATCTTGCAACCGGGCATGGTGCTGACCATTGAGCCGGGTTTGTATGTGCGCCCCGCAGAGGGCGTGCCCGAGGCGTTTTGGAATTTAGGTATTCGCATTGAAGACGACGCCATCGTCACGGCTGACGGCTGCGAGCTCATCACGCGTGGCGTGCCTGTTGTTGCTGATGGGATTGAAGCGCTGATGCGCGGTTGATTGCCTAGCGCTGCCTTTGCTTTTGGCGTTGACGTGGCGGCGCGTTGCGCGAGGGGCAAACCCGCCCTCCTCAGAGTCTTACGCCTCGATTGCGTCGGTCGGGCTTGCCCCTCGCGCAACGCGCTTTGGGTCGCGGCCTCTTCGGTACTGTTCTTACTGCGTTAGCTTGATGTGATGGGGTGTGCGCCTAGGCGCCATTCTGGCGCGCAGCGACAGTAAGCCCTAGCGCATACCCTGTCACGTCAAGCGGCCGCCAACGCCGAAACTCAAGGCGCGAAATCAGCAAAGACCTTTGCGAATAAGTAAAAACCATCGCCACCCCCATAAGCACATCCACGCACAAACTGCCCTAGACACAGGCCTACAATGAATCGACAAGCCAAGGCGGCTAGCCCTTACCCAGAGCAGCCGCCTTTTGCATAACTAGGAGATGTCCATGAGTTCCACCCCGTCTCACAACAGTGCCGAAGCTCGCGCCGAATTGCGTCGCGCAGCGTTGGAGTACCACGAGTTCCCTACCCCCGGCAAAGTTGCGATTCATGCGACCAAACAGCTGGTCAACCAACACGATTTGGCTTTGGCCTACTCGCCCGGCGTGGCCGCGCCCTGCGAAGAAATCGTCAAGGACCCCAACGCCGCCTACAAGTACACCAGCAAAGGCAATTTGGTAGCGGTCATCTCCAACGGCACGGCAGTGCTGGGCCTGGGCGACATTGGCCCACTCGCATCTAAGCCAGTGATGGAAGGCAAAGGCGTTTTGTTCAAAAAGTTTGCGGGCATCGATGTGTTTGACATCGAAGTGGCCGAGAAAGACTTGGACAAACTGGTCGACATCATCGCGGCGCTAGAGCCCACGTTTGGCGGCATCAACCTCGAAGACATCAAAGCGCCAGATTGTTTCTACGTCGAGCGCAAGCTGCGCGAGCGCATGAAAATTCCAGTCTTCCATGACGACCAACATGGCACCGCCATCGTGGTGGGCGCGGCCATTTTGAACGGCCTCAAGGTGGCTGGCAAAGATCTGAAAAAGGTCAAGTTGGTCACCTCGGGCGCTGGCGCAGCGGCCCTCGCTTGCTTGAACTTGCTGGTCAAGATGGGCGTGCCCCGTAGCAACATTTACGTGACCGACTTGGCCGGCGTGGTGTACGAGGGCCGTACCGAGTTAATGGACGAAGACAAGATTCAATTCGCCCAAAAAACCGATGCGCGTACCTTGAGCGACGTCATTGAAGGCGCCGATGTGTTTTTGGGCTTGTCCGCAGGTGGCGTGCTCAAGGCCGACATGGTCAAGAAAATGGCAGCCAAGCCGCTCATCATGGCTCTGGCCAACCCCACGCCAGAAATCTTGCCTGAAGAAGTGCATGCCGTGCGTGACGACGCCATCATGGCCACGGGCCGCAGCGACTATCACAACCAAGTGAACAACGTGCTGTGCTTCCCCTACATCTTCCGTGGCGCGTTGGATGCGGGTGCATCCACCATCACCGATGAAATGGAAATTGCCGCGGTTTATGCGATTGCTGAGTTGGCACAAGCCGAACAAAGCGAAGTGGTGGCCGCCGCCTACGCAGGCGAGAGCTTGGCTTTTGGCCCTGAGTACCTCATTCCTAAGCCGTTTGACCCACGCTTGATGATCAAGATTGCCCCCGCCGTGGCACAAGCGGCGGCTGACAGCGGTGTGGCCACGCGCCCCATCTTGGACATGGAGGCTTACATCGAGAAGCTGCAAAGCTTTGTGTATGCCTCGGGCTCCATCATGAAGCCCATTTACGCAGCAGCCAAGCGCGCCACCAAAAAGCGCGTGTGTTACGCCGAGGGCGAAGAAGAACGCGTCTTGCGCGCGGTGCAGATCGTGGTGGACGAGCGCTTGGCCAAGCCCACCCTCATTGGCCGCCCAGCCGTGATTGCCCAGCGCATTGAGAAATTCGGTTTGCGCCTCAAAGAGGGCGTGGACTACCAGGTGGTGAACGTGGAGCAAGACCACCGCTACCGCGACTTCTGGCAAACCTACTACAAGATGACGGCCCGCAAAGGCGTGACCGAACAGTTGGCCAAAATTGACATGCGCCGCCGTTTGTCGCTGATTGGCACCATGATGTTGCACAAGGGCGAAGTCGATGGCCTGATTTGCGGCACATGGAGCACACCGCTCACCCACTTGAACTATGTGGACCAAGTGATTGGTAACCGCAAGGGCGTGAGCACCTATGCCGCCATGAATGGCCTGATCTTGCCCGACCGCCAAGTGTTTTTGGTGGACACGCACATCAACTACGACCCCACGGCTGAGCAGTTGGCCGAGATCACGGTCATGGCAGCTGAAGAAATGCGTCGTTTTGGTATCCATCCCAAGGCTGCGCTGCTGTCGCACTCCAACTTTGGCAGCAGCGACCAGCCTTCGGCCGTCAAGATGCGCGAAACCTTGGCTTTGGTGAAGAAAAAAGCACCTTGGCTTGAAATTGACGGCGAAATGCACGGCGACAGCGCCCTAGACGGTGCTGCCCGCGCGGCTCACATGCCCGACACGACCTTGATTGGCGACGCCAACTTGCTGGTGTTGCCCAACTTGGATGCTGCCAATATTGCGTACAACCTGCTCAAAACCGCGGCTGGCGGCAACATTGCCATTGGCCCCGTGCTGTTGGGTGCGGCCAAGCCGGTGCACATCCTCACGGCCAGCACCACGGTGCGCCGTATCGTGAACATGACGGCTTTGACCGTGGCGGATGCCAGCGCTGTCCGTTAAACAGGCTTTTTTCTAACAAAATTAGTTAATTAAGGTTAAATAACCCCTCAAGGGCCCCCCAGAAATGGGTTGGGCCCTTGCTTTTTTGTTTCAATTCGAAGACACTTGCGCTTCCAATTTTCGGGTTAACCCGAACTAGAAACGAATACAACACCTATGCCACTGCGTACCGTCAAAACCAATATTGTTCAGTCCATCCGCGCCTTTCGCGTGCCCGATTTGCAAGAAGCTGCCAAAGGCCTTGGTCACCACTTCTTGTATGTGAACTTGGCGCAAGCCCAAAGCAAACAAGACATCTTGGACATCATTGCCAAAGAGTTCAACTTGTCAGCCTCGTCCAGCAAAAACTTTGATTCGCTGTACGACGGCATGACCGACCCCCTGCACAAATCTGGCCCTCAGCCTGGTTTCATCTTGGTGTTGGAACACATTCCTGCGCACGCCAAGTTTGACAAGGAAGCCCGCGAACAGCTGTTGGACATCTTCCGCGAAGCGGCTGATTACTGGTCTGACCGCAAAGTCGCCTTCCGCTGCTTCTACTCGTTCTCAGTGGCCCGCGTGCCCTCTGCCGAAAAAGCAGGCGTGCCAGCCGAAGGCATCGACTTGTTGGAAGAAGGCGAAAAAATGCCGACCGACAAATTGGTGGATGTCTCGCCCATGGCTTTGCGCATGAGCAGTCCGTTCAACGCAGGCTACTGGCAAACCGCAGCTTAATCAGCAGGCTGTCAAAAACAAAACCCGTCGCAGGTGACTGCTGACGGGTTTTGTTTTGTCTGTTGCCCGGCGGTCAGACGCTTTGAACCAGCGCCACGTATTCGGCCACGGGCACCTCTTCGGCGCGGCGTTGCACATCAAATTGGCCTGCAAAATTGCGCGCTTCAAGCCAGCGCCCCAGCGTATGTCGCAACAGCTTGCGGCGTTGGCTGAAAGCGACTTTGACCATCTCTTCCATCAAGGCCACATCAATTTTGGGGGGCTCAGCCAGCGGCACCATGCGCACCACAGCGCTGTCGACGCGGGGTGGTGGGTCAAACGATTCGGGCGGTACAAACAACACGTTTTCCATGTCGTAGCGCCATTGCAGCATCACGCTTAGGCGGCCGTAATCGCCGCTGGCGGGCGTGGCCACCATGCGGTCGATGACTTCTTTTTGCAGCATGAAGTGCTGGTCTTTGACCACCGCCACGTGCTCGAGCAAATGAAACAAGATGGGCGAAGAGATGTTGGAGGGCAGAGTAGCCACGACGCGCAGCTGGGTGGTGTTCAGCTTGGCCGCCAATTGTGTGAAGTCCACGCGCAACACGTCGGACTCGATCACGTTCAAGTGGGGGTGTTCGCGTAGACGCACGGCCAGGTCGCGGTCAAGCTCGATCACGTTGAGTTGGCCCAATCGCTCGACCAAGGGTTGCGTGAGTGCAGCCAAGCCTGGGCCGATTTCAACCATCGGGTCCGCTGGCTGTGGGTCGATGGCATCCACAATGCCTTCGATGATGGCGCTGTCCGTTAAAAAGTGTTGGCCGAAGCGCTTGCGTGCAATGTGTTTCAAAGTGGGCCCTGCTTATTGGGGTGGGTCGCGGTATTCCACATAAGCGCGACCACGCACCTCTTGCGCCCAGAGTTGGTAGGTTTCTTCAAACTTTTTCTCTCGAAGTTGGTTGCGGGCCATGTCGCGCAGCTCACGTTCGCTGATAGGCGCTTCACGACGCTCGAGCACCTGAATCAAATGCACGCCAAAGCGAGAAATGGTGGGGTCAGCGATTTGACCGGGTTGAAGCTTGTTCATCACTTCTTCAAACTCAGGCACAAACATGCCAGGCGAGACCCAGCCTAAGTCACCGCCTTCTGCGGCGCTGCCGTCTTGAGAATGTTCGCGGGCCAGCTTGGCGAAGTCGGCTTTACCCGCTTCAATTTGGCGTTTGTACTCAGCCAGCTGTGCGCGTGCCGTCGTCTGGCTCAGCTGGCCACCTGGTCGCAACAAGATGTGCCGTGGATGTGTTTGTGTGATGGTCACCACATTGCTGGCGCGTTTGGCCACAAGCTTCAACACATGAAAGCCCGCGCCAGAGCGAACCAAGGTGACGTCGCCGATATTCAAGCTTTTCGTGGCATCTACAAACAAGGTGGGGTAGCGGTTGGCAGGGCGTAGGCCCATCAAACCGCCTTTGTCGCGCTCTGCCCCATTGGAGAATTCTTTGGCGACACGGGCTAAGTCATCACCACGCTTGAGTTGAGCCAGCGCTGTTTCAGCTCTCGCTTGCAAGGCCGCGACTTCTGTGTCGGTGGCCTTTTCTGACACAGCAATCAGGATGTGGCCGAGTTCGATGTCTGGGTTGGTATCAATGCTGGCGTTTTGACGCTGGCGCACCGCCTGATCAATTTCAACATCGCTGACTCTGATGCGCCCAGGTACATTGCGCTCGGACAAGCGCTGCAGCGTCAATTGATCGCGCAGGTTTTGGCGTAAACGTTCTACGCTCATGCCCTCGGCTTGCACTTTTTTGTGCAGCGCCGCTAGGCTAAGTTGGCTTTGTGCTGCCAAGCGCTGTTCGGCTTGGGCAACGGCATCTTCATCGACATTAACGCCAGTTTCTTTGGCATGTTGTAGCAACGCTTTTTCCACAATGAGTCGTTCAAGAGCTGCTTTGAGCAGAGCTTCACCCACAGGCACAGAACGGCCCTGCTGCTTAAGCTGATCACGCAATTGAGGTGCACGCAACGCTACCTCGTGGTTGGTAATTGGCACGGCATCGACGACAGCGACGATGTAGTCGCGGCCGCTGATGGTGTTAGCCGCCAACGCAGAGGATGAGAGCATGCAAGCCCATGTGATCATCGTCCACATGAAACCAAGGCGAGATTTGGATAGGGGCATGGTCACGGTCAATCGTAGTTGCCAAAACGGCTAGGTGATAAAGAGGGCGGGTTGAGCGATTGGTAACGCGGCACATTACGAATGAGCGAACCCATGGCGTTGGTGCCTACACGTGTGAAGCCAATGAACTCTAATTGGAACAAGATGCGCTGACGTGCGACGCCATCAGCCACCTGCAAACGTTCGGCCACCACGCGACTGACCCAACAGCCCGCATCGTATTCGAACCCAATGATGGACTCCACGGGCTTGCGGTTAAGGTAGTCGTAGTTGACGCGGCTGACGCTGTACCAGCGCCCTTCACCAAGGCCTCGGCCAGCTGAGCTGTCAGCCCCCCCCCAAAGGTCGTGCAGCGGCCATTGCCAGCCAATATCGATTTGTTGAGAGATGGGATCGCCTGCTGAATTGTTTTGCGTGCGAAGTGCAGCATTGATGAGGCGGTATGAGCCGGGGTTGTAACGTCCGCCAACAACACGGCGCAACAGATTATTGTTTTTTTGGTCGTATTGAAGCGTTGTATCCAAGGCCCATTTGGGGCTCAAGTTGAAAGTTGCTCCGGCCAAAATATCGCTAAAACCTGCTTGCGCGGCGGCCTCATCAGGCAAAGTGACCAATTGATCGCGCATACGCAAGCGTTGAGCAACGCCAAGTCGGGCGCCTTCCGCGCCAGTTTCTGGATCAATAAAACGCGACGTTGCACCAACGGTCAGCATCTTGCTGTCTGAAATACGGTCATGACCGCCAAATGCGTTTTCGGTAAAGATGCTGGCAAAGTTAAATGCATTACCACCCGAGTCGTAGTTCGGCAGGTAGTTTTGATTGCGATAGGGCGTATCGACGTAAAACAGTCGTGGTTCAAGTGTTTGTGTCCAATTGCGGCTGATCAGTCGAGTGTCTCGCTCAAAAGCCATGCCTGCATCAATACTAAAGGTCGGAACTATGACGCTGGCCGAACGCTGGCCTTGGTGATCCGTATAAAAGCCTGTGTTGGGCAAACCGCCATCGAATTGATAGCTGCGGCCGTGTAACTGAATCTTCGGCGTGATGTAGCCATAGGGTGTGACAAGTGGGCGGCTTAGTTGCGCCCATGTTACAGCGCGGTCTGCATTGGGCGCGCAGTTGTTATAGGTCGACAAATTATTCGCGCGTGCGTAATCGCAATCGATTTCGCGAACCGATTGGAAACGGGTTAGATCACCATCAATGCTGAAGTCAAGGCCGCCACGCAAATTGAAGCGCTGCAAACGCGCCGTCAACTGAGGCAGTCGATCAAACGGTGGTGCAATTCGATTACTGGTGTTGGCCAAGTCTTGTAGGGTTTGCCATTTTTGTGCGCGAAAGCCGGTAGTGACTAGGCCATTGGTCCAAGTCAGTCCTACATCGCTGTTGAGCAAGCGGGAAATGCCGGTGCTGCCGTTGGTACTGAAAGAAAAGTCTTTCCAGTAGTTGTCGTCACTCACTCGGTTGAGGTTCATCGTCAAACCTAAACCGCCGCCCGCAACGTATGGGTTAAGCAGGCCCGTGTGCGTGTAATTGATACGCCACCGCTGTGCATCGTCGCGCAGCTTGTCCTTGTCCATGAAGTCAAAGCGCATTTGGCCTTGAAAAGGTGGGTTCGGGGCCAATCCTTCGGTGTATCGAAATTCAGTGCCTAAGTTGATTCCTCGAGAGGCCCAATAGGTTGGGTAGAAAGTAATGTCTCGGTTAGGCGCCAAATTCCAGTAGTAGGGCTGGGTGTATTCCAAACCACTGATGTTGTCTACGCCAATGCTTGGTGCCAACAAGCCCGATTTGCGCTCGTTGGTGAGTGGAACCTCCATGGGGGGCAAAGGAAACGGGACGCCTTTAAACCGGATGTCTGCACCCTCAAGCTTTGCCGAGTTACGTGCCATGTCAACCGTGATCTTGTCGCCTTCAAAAAACCAATCTGGCATCCAGTCGGGGCCTGGCTTGCGTTGACAGGAGGTGAAGGTTGCTTTGTGCAAGACGGAGTTTTCGGGGTCGATGAAGTCAATACGCTCAGCTTTGCCGTACGTATTGTTCTTTGGCATTTGATAGCTCGGCTGGGTGAAAAAGCCTTCGAATGAGTCGAGGTGAAGCTGTAACTCAGGCCCTTGGTACGTGAAACCTGAACGGTTGATATACACATTGCCACGCGCCTTGGCTAAATCGGTGGTTTGGTCGTAGTCGACTTGGTCTGCCTTGAGAAGTAGCTCACCTCGGCGCAGCACGACTTGACCATCGAGCGTGGTTAAAAAGTTGGTTTGTTCTTTGAGCTTGTCACTTTGGACAAATGTAGGAACTTGGCTGAGCGTGTCGTCGGATATCTTTTCTTGCAGCAAGCTGCTTGAGCGCAAAACCAAAGGCGGTGTATTAGTTGATGGGGTAGTTTGTGCCGTGGCGTGCCCACCGAAGATGACCATCACCAGCCATGGCAAGGCACGAATTTGGCGGTGAAAATCGGGCAACAGCATGAAAACGGAAAAACCTTTGAATGAACAACGCCGTCTTGCGAACGCCCGAAAAGTCGGAGCGCATAGGGCGGTTTGTAGAATTTAGATTATCCATGAGCACACCCACTATTTCTCAGCCCTCGGGCACTTCACCCCATACATCTGCGTTCGCTCCCATCGAATGGGCGCAACCTGAACGCCAAGCGGCCTTTCACCAGTGGCTAGACGCCCAAGCCAGCGCCCACGGCGTGCGGCCCGACACCGTGCGTAGCGCTTCGGCTGACGCCAGCTTTCGACGCTATTTCCGTGTCGACACAGCCAATGGGTCGTGCATCGTCATGGACGCGCCGCCAGACAAAGAAAACTGCGAACCTTTTGTGCGCATCGCCCGCTTGATGTTGGATGCCGGTTTGTACGCTCCGCGCATCTTGGCGTGGGATGAACCGCAAGGCTTTATGTTGCTCGACGACATTGGTTCGCAAACCATGATGGACGTCATCAACCGCGACGATCCGCAAGCCAACCAAGGTCTGTACATGCGCGCCGTCGATGCCTTGTTGACCTTGCAGCAAAGCAGTCGCCCCGGCGTGTTGCCCGCGTATGACGAGGCTTTGCTGCAGCGCGAGTTGTCGCTATTCCCCGACTGGTACCTCACCCAACACCGCCAGCTGCAAATGGACAGTACCCCGCGCGAGATGCTGGACAAGACCTTTCAAACGATTGTTCAGCGCAATTTGGCCGCGCCCAGTGTGTACGTGCACCGCGACTTCATGCCGCGCAATTTGATGATGCCGCATGATCCTGCCGAGCAACGTTTGGGCGTGCTCGACTTTCAAGACGCGGTCTATGGCCCCATCACCTACGACATTGCCAGCCTCATGCGCGATGCGTTTTTGAGCTGGGACGAAGACGTGGTGTTGGATGTGACCATTCGCTATTGGGAGCGTGCCCGCAAACTCGGCCTGATGGACTTTGAAGACTGGCACAACGACTTCGGCGCGTTCTACCGTGCCGTGGAGTGGATGGGCTTGCAGCGCCACCTCAAAGTGGCGGGCATCTTTGCGCGCCTCACCTTGCGCGACGGTAAACCCAAATACCTCGCCGATGCGCCGCGCTTCATCAAGTACATCCGTGCCACTGCGGGTCGCTACGTGGAGCTCACACCCTTGCTGCGTTTCATTGACCAGGTGGAGGGCATTGACCCCGGCATGAGCTTTGCGCCCCCGCGCCTTGGCCCCAAGCACGGAGCCTAAACAACGTGGCCCGCTTTTACTGCCCCGTGCCCTTGGCCAGTGGCCAAGTGTTGGACCTGCCGCCCACTGCTGCGCGCCATGTGCAGGTGCTGCGCATGCAGCCCGGCCATACTTTGACGCTCTTTAACGGCGAAGGTGGCGAGTTCATCGCCGAGGTGCAACACATGGGTCGCAGCGATGTGCGCGTAGTCGTGGGCGAGCACCGCAATGCGGAGTGCGAAGCTGCAATGCAGGTTCACCTCGCCGTGGGTATGCCTGCCAACGACCGCATGGATTGGCTGGTGGAAAAAGCCACCGAGCTAGGCGTGCACCGCATCACGCCGTTGATGACCGAGCGCAGCGTGGTACGCCTGAGCGGCGAACGCGCCGAGAAAAAACAAGCCCACTGGCAAGCCGTGGCTGTGAGCGCGTGTGAGCAATGTGGGCGCAACCGCGTGCCCGTCATCGACGTGCCTGAATCATTGAATGCCTGGCTGGCGCGTCAAACGCCGCAAGCAGGTGTGGTGCATGGCGTACTTTCACTCCACGCCAGCACGCAGCCTCTGAATACCTTGCGCACAGGTGCGGGCGCAAACGTGACAACATGGGTCTTGCTCAACGGCCCAGAAGGTGGCCTGACCGATGCCGAAGACGCCGCCGCCCGCGCCAAAGGCTTTGCGGCAGTCAGCTTGGGTGAGCGTGTGTTGCGAGCCGAAACAGCGGCCTTGGGCGCGCTGGCGCTGTTGACCTTGTCGTAACCAGCTCAGCCAGACGTCCTGGCTGGGCACTGCCTATCCAGCCACTCGCCAAGCTTGGCAAAAACTTCAGCCCTGTCTGGGTCGTTGAAGATCTCGTGGTACATCGCTTCAAACGCGTGAACCTCAAGCCACTGCCTGGGTGCAAGCGCAGCAAATGCGGCGCAGCCTTCGGGTTTGACAATGAAATCTTGGCCCGCATACAGCAACAAAGTGGGCGTGCTCCAGTGCTTGGCGGCCTCGATGCAATACGCGCCCTCACCTATAAACCAAAGCCCCAGCTCGGCGGAAATTTCGCGATGCACCAGCGGGTCGGTTGCATAGCTCTGAACCCAAGCAGGATCGCGTGCAATCCACAGGGGATTGATGCCATTGTCCAAACACAAGCCGTGCAACAGGCGCGGCATGACCTTGAGCAAGGCTTTTTGCCAACCTTTCATTTGCACAGCGTAGGCGGGAGAGGAAAGCACCAACCCGTCCACCGTACACAGCCCTCGCGCGACTGCGCTGGTGGCCACCAAGCCGCCCATGCTGTGGCCCAGCAAAATCAAGCGCGATTCGGCAGCCATGCGGCTGCGCGTGTGGTCCAGCACGCTGACCAAGTCATCCACAAATTGATGCTGTGGTGGCAAGCGCCCGCGTGTGCCTGAGCTCAACCCATGACCGTATTGGTCGTAGGCGTACACATCAAAGCCCCAGGCGTTGAGTTGCGCGGCCACTTGGGTGTAGCGAGCGCCGTGTTCTGACAGGCCGTGCACCATCAGCACCGTGGCGCGTGCGGGGGTGTGCGTCGTAGGCCAGTGGTAAAGCGCCAACTGATGGTCTGCAAGGTTCAAGGTGGACATGAGCGGTGCAGACATCGAGCCTCCTATTTATTGGCGTTCAAACTTAAACACCGCCGTGCCCGCCAACAAGTTGGGCCACGTGTCCACGCGCTGGCCGTCTTGCAGACCAAACGCGTCGGTGACTTGCAAGCCGTTTTTCTCGGCCAACACCTCAAAGTCTTTGAACGTGCCCACGCGGATGTTGGGCGTGTCGTACCACTGGTAGGGCAGTCGCTTGGTCACGGGCATGCGCCCTTGCAAGATGCTCAGGCGGTTGGGCCAGTGCGCAAAGTTGGGGAAGGCGACGATGCCGGTTTTGCCCACGCGTGCGGTTTCTCGCAGCATGGTTTCGGCGTTGCGCAAGTGTTGCAAGGTGTCGATTTGCAGCACCACGTCAAAGGACTGGTCGGCAAACACGCTCAGGCCTAGGTCAAGGTTGAGTTGCAACACGTTCACACCGCGTTGCACGCAGGCATGCACATTGGTGTCGTCCAGTTCTACGCCATAGCCGGTGCAGCCTTTGTGTTGTTGCAGGTGAGCGAGCAATGCGCCGTCACCGCAGCCGAGGTCGAGCACGCGGCTGCCTTGGGGCACCAGCGCAGCAATGGCTTTCAAAGTGCTATTCGTCATGCGGCAACTCCTGTGGCAAGCTCTTGGCCGATGCGCGCAAAGTATGAGCGCACCACATTCATGTAGCGGGCGTCGTCGAGCAAAAAGGCATCGTGGCCATGTGGCGCGTCAATTTCGGCGTAGCTCACATCGCGTTGGTTGTCGAGCAAGGCTTGCACCATCTCGCGGCTGCGTGCGGGCGAGAAGCGCCAATCGGTGGTGAAGCTCACCAACAAATATTTGGCTTGTGTGCGCGCAAACGCTGCCGACAAATCGCCGCCAAAGGCACGGGCGGGGTCGAAGTAGTCCAAAGCGCGGGTGATGAGCAAATAGGTGTTGGCGTCAAAGTACTCGCTGAACTTGTCGCCTTGGTAGCGCAGATAGCTTTCGATTTGAAACTCAATGTCTTGCGTCGAATACTTGTAGCCGGTGGCGTTGTGGGCCACAGCTTCGCGTAGTTCTCTACCGAACTTCTCGTTCATCACATCGTCGCTCAGGTAGGTGATGTGCCCCACCATGCGCGCAATGCGCAGGCCGCGCTTGGGCACGACGCCGTGTGCGTAAAAGTGACCGCCATGAAAGTCGGGGTCGGTCACGATGGCGCGGCGTGCCACTTCGTTAAAGGCAATGTTCTCTGCGGTGAGGTTGGGCGCACTGGCTACCACCACCGCGTGCTTCACGCGCTCGGGGTGTTGCAGCGTCCAGCTCAGGGCCTGCATGCCCCCCAAGCTGCCGCCCAGCACAGCGGCGAGCTGGGTGATGCCCAAACGGTCCAGCAACAAGGCTTGAGCGTTGACCCAGTCTTCCACCGTGACCACGGGGAAGTCTGCGCCATACACCTTGCCCGTGTCGGGGTCGGTGTGCATGGGGCCGGTGGAGCCAAAGCATGAGCCGAGGTTGTTCACGCCAATCACAAAGAACTGGTTGGTGTCTACAGGCTTGCCTGGGCCAATCATGTTGTCCCACCAGCCTTCGCTGTTGGCTTGGCCTTCGTACACGCCCGCGACATGGTGCGAGGCGTTCAAGGCGTGGCACACCAGCACGGCGTTCGATTTGTCGGCGTTGAGCGTGCCATAGGTTTCGTAGGCCAGCGTGTAGTCGCGCACACTCGCGCCGCTTTGCAAGGGCAAAGCGTCTGCAAAGTGCATGGCCTGCGGCGTGGCAATCATGGGTTGGCTGCTCATGGTCATTCACCCACGGGTCGCAAATGTTTGCCCGCAATGCCTGCGAGTTCAAACATGGTCACTTGGTCTTTGCCAAACACGGGCTTGAGCTTGGCGTCGGCATTGATGGCGCGCTTGTTGGTCGCGTCTTGCAAGCCGTTGGCCTTGATGTAGTCCCACAGCTTTTTGATCACCTCGGTGCGGGCCACGGCTTCTGCGCCAATCACGTTGGCCAGCTCGGCGCTGGGCACAAAGCCTGCCGTGACTTTGCGGGCTGCTTTGGGCTTGGCCACTTTTTCAGCTTTTGCTTTGGTGGCCTTCGTGGTTTTGGCGGGCACTTTTTTACCAGCCGCTTTGATGAGCGCGTTGGTCGTGGGTGTCTTGCCGCCCTTCGCTGGGTACTTGCTGGTGCGAGGCTCGAACGCAAAGTTCACTTTGCCTGCTTCGGCATCCCACTGCAAGAACGCTTTGAATGCGCGGCGTGTGCGCATGGACACAAACTTGTCGAGCAAATCGGTTTTGCCCTCAGACAAAAGCTTGATCATTTGCTCGCGCTCCACGGGCTGTTGCAGGATGATCTTGCCGCTCTTGAAGTCGCAGCTTGGTGTGGCTTGTGCGTGTGTGGGCACGGCCTTGCTGCATACATAGTTACTGCCGTGCTCGTGCACAGGGCTGCCGCATTTGGGGCAGTTGCCCAAGGTCTCGGCATCGCCAAACTCGACGATCTCGCCAGAGTCGGCGTTGTCGTCACCAAAGTCGAATTCGAGTTTCCAGTTTTGCTCTTCTTCGCTGTACTTGAGCGCAATTTCAGCCGTGAACGGCCAGCCCGCTTTGGAGCGGAAGCCATCGAGTGGGCCGATTTTTTTGTTGGTCAAAAACTCTTCCACTTCAGTCACGTCAAAGGTGCGCCCGCCTGGGATTTTGCTGATGGAGAACCCGCAGCCTGCGCCGCCTTCGCCCGAGTCAGAGGCGTTGGCGTCTTTGCCCACGCAGGCGTAGCGGCGGTAGTTTTCTTTCACAACACCGCCGCATTTGGGGCAAGGTGTTTTCAAGGTGGCGTAGTCACCGGGGATGGTGTCGCGGTCAAACTCTTTGGCCTTTTTGACGATGTGTTCCGTCATCTCGGCAATCTCGCGCATGAAGGCTTCGCGGCTGAGTTTGCCGTGCTCCATTTGCGAGAGTTTGTATTCCCAGCCGCCCGTGAGTTCGGGCTTGGACAACTCTTCCACACCCAAGCCGCGCAACAGCGTGAACAGCTGGAACGCTTTGGCGGTAGGAATCATCTCGCGGCCATCGCGGATGATGTATTTTTCGTTCAGCAAGCCTTCGATGATGGCCGCACGTGTGGCGGGCGTGCCCAAGCCTTTTTCTTGCATGGCTTCACGCAGCTCGTCGTCTTCCACCAACTTGCCTGCGCCTTCCATCGCGCCGAGTAGAGTGGCTTCGCTGTAGCGTGCAGGTGGGCGAGTTTTGAGGCCTTTGGCATCGACCGATTCGTTCTTGGCGTTTTCGCCCGCTTTTAAGGCCACGAGGGTTTTGCCGTCTTCGTCGTCTTCGGCTTTGTCGGCCTCGGCTTCTTTGCCGTAAATCGCCATCCAGCCTGGGTTGACCAACACCTTGCCCTCGGTGCGGAAGGCGTGGTCTTTGCCCGCGGCTTTGACGGTGCTGATGCGGGTGGTCACCATGTATTCGGCGCTGGGGAAGAACACCGCCATGAAGCGGCGCACCACCAAGTCGTACAGCTTTTGCTCGGCTTCCGACAAACCGCTGGGCGCTTGCAAGGTGGGGATGATCGCAAAGTGATCGCTGACCTTTTTGTCGTCAAACACGCGCGGAATTTTGCGCACGTAGTTGTTGTTCAGCGCCACAGTGGCGTGTTGCTCTAAGTGCTTCATGCCGCTGTCGGCGAGCATGGTGAACGTGTCTTTCACCACGCTCACATAGTCTTCGGGCAAGTGGCGTGAATCGGTACGGGGGTAGGTCAGCGCTTTGTGACGCTCGTACAAACTTTGCGCCAAAGCCAAAGTGGTTTTGGCTGAGAAGCCAAAGCGGCCGTTGGCCTCGCGTTGCAGCGAGGTGAGGTCAAACAAGCCAGGGCTGGCTTTTTTGGATGGCGTACTTTCCTCAGTGACAGTTGCCTGTTGGTTCCGTACGGCGTTAGCGATAGCGATAGCCTCATCCTCAGTCCACACTCGGTTTGCTTTTTGTTCTTTATCTTCAGCATGCGGGATGTGCTCGGGGTTGAACCACTTGGCGGGGTAGCTGCCAGCAGCCACTTGGAACGAGGCGTGGATTTCCCAATAGTCGCGGCTGACGAATTTGCGAATTTGTTCTTCGCGTTCCACCACCACCGACAGGGTAGGCGTTTGCACACGGCCCACGGTGGTTAAGAAGAAGCCACCTTCGCGTGAGTTGAAAGCAGTCAAGGCGCGTGTGCCGTTGATACCCACCAGCCAATCCGCTTCTGAGCGGCTGCGTGCGGCATCGGCCAAGCCTTGCATTTGTTGCTGCGTGCGCAGGTGATCAAAGCCGTCGCGAATGGCTTGTGGGGTCATCGACTGCAACCACAGGCGCTTCACAGGTTTGTCGAGCGGCTTTTTGCCGCCTGCGTATTGCTCGATCAAACGGAAGATCAATTCACCTTCGCGGCCCGCGTCACAGGCGTTGATGAGGGCGGTCACGTCTTTGCGTTTGGCCAGCTTCACCACCGCGTTCAAACGGCTCTTGGTTTTTTCGACGGGCTTCAAGTCAAAGTAAGGCGGTACGACGGGCAAATTGGCAAAGCTCCACTTGCCGCGCTTGACATCAAATTCTTCGGGCGCTTGGATTTCTACCAAGTGGCCCACGGCACTGGAGACGACGTAGGTGTCGTTTTCAAAATGGTCGTCGTGTTTTTCGAACTTCCCCGCCACAGGCGTGAGTGCGCGCACGATGTCTTTCGCAACCGAAGGTTTTTCGGCAATCACGAGGGTTTTGCTCATTTCAAAGTTCCTTAAAAACTGACCACTACAATTTGCTTCTCGCGCGCACGCATGCGCGCGCACGCACATGCGTACGTATTTAAGTTAAC
>JACCDR011121071.1_pt1 | contig 33113 bp, 20 predicted proteins | sample 7446431 | NCBI WGS metagenome assembly JACCDR01 (sample SAMN15323443, study PRJNA562643) | freshwater metagenome | isolation source: river surface water | place: USA:Blue River Watershed | collected 2017-08-17
AAATCGGGCATGACACCCTCATTGAGCCTATCTTAGAATTTGCCGAAATACGCAGACAAGAAAACGCCCTACGCCAAGCCGAGACTTTGCGGAAAGAAGAAGCCAAGAAAAGAAAAACCCGTAACCGTAATTTAGCCGTTATAGCAGGTATTTCGTTGTTTGGTCTTGTGGTTTCTTTGTTTTTTTTGCTAAAATCTATAAAATCGGAAGAAGAAGCTAAGGAGTCGCAAAGAAAAGCTATACAAGAGAAACTAAAAGCTAATTTATCGGCAAGACAAGCTAAAACAGAGAAATATAAAGCTGATTTATTGGCAAAACGTGCTCAAAAATCAGAAATAGCAGCAAAAAAGCTTGCAGAAGAAGCTAAAGATCTGGCTGCAAAAGCCGAAGAACAAAAAAAAGTAGCCGAAGCAAGCTTGGCTAATCTTTATTTTGAAAAAGGTAAAATCTTTATCGAAAATAAAAAGAATATAGAACGCAACGGAGGTAAACCCGAAATCGTAAAAATATATGCCGACTCGACTAGAAAATACATTAAATTTCTGGGAAAATTAGGAAATGAAAAAAAAGCCTTCTATATAAGTGAATTAGAAAAACAGCTAAGACCTTCAAAACATAGATAAACTTATTTTATTACAACTCAATACTTGAGATTTTATGAACTACATAAAAATACTATCTATCATAGCCACTTGTTTGCTCGTGCATTCTTTTTCTTTTGCCCAAGAAAAACCAGTGGATAAATTGAATAAATTTTACAAGCAACAAATTGAACTTGGCGATAATTGGGTAAAAAAAGGGAAGATGGCTGATGCTATTAAAAGCTATAATATTGCTCGGATTTTGGCAGATGTTGACGAAACTAAACAAAAACAGCTTGATTTTAAACTTGATAGCACCTTTACGGCTATACAAAACTTGACGTTTGAGGCGAAAGCCTTGTATTTGTCATCGGAGGCTTCCAGACTTAGCCCTATTCAGAACATTCAGTTGCTAAAAGTGGCGGCAGATATTACAGCAAATGACCCAACAATTCAACATAATATCAAAGAGCAAGAGCGGTTTGTTTTTAACACAAGTGCCAAACACGCTTTTAGAGAAAAAAAGCGTTTTGAGGATTGCAGCGACATCAGTTTTTCGCCCAAAGCCAAATGGCTTGTTGTAACGAAAAATAACAATCAAAAATATATTTGGAATGCTACACAAACACCTATGAATTTGTATATTGCCGATACAAATATTGTGAAGGTTTTATTTGCTGAAAACGATAGCCATGTTGTGACTATCAACGCTGTAAAACAGGCTAAGTTATACCACTTAGACACCCTACAATATGCCGTAGAAATACCAATAAAATTGAATGGCAATATCGAAAAAGTATATTTTTCGGCTGATAATCAGTTTTTAGCCGTAGCAGAAACCGACAAAGCAACCTTATTCCATATAGGAGATACGCAACTTAGTATGCCTTTTAGCATTGCTACGCATGGCGTACAAAAAATTGTATTTTCTAAAGATAGCCAATGGATGCTTACCATTCCTGTATCGGCACAAGACACGGCACATTTGTGGAACCCAACAACCCAACAAGAATATTTTTGGCTAAGCAATGAAAAAGAAATTCGGTCGGCTCAGTTTTCGAGCGATAGCCGTTGGCTAGTGACCATGAACGAAAAAGGCGAACATAAACTTTGGAATTTGCAAACGCAAAAGCAAGTACAACCCAATCCGAAAATTCAACGCTACAAAGAAATCATTTTATCGGGCGATGATAAAAAAGTCGTTTTTATTGATTACCAATACCAAGCCAAGCTTTACCAATTACCTCTTTTGAAGGAAATTCCTTGCGAACCATTTAACAAAAGTGTAGAATTTGTCAAGTTTTTTCCCATACAAAGCGATACCATTTTTGTCAAATACGCCGACGGTAGCCGAAAGGTAATGAGTATTAAAAATGATACCATTTTTGTAAAACACACTGATGGCAGACGAAAAGTAATGAGCATCAAGAAGGCTCGTCCTGTGGAATATCTCAAAGACGCAAATTTGCTAGAAGACGTGTTTGTATCGAACGACGCAGCCTGGGTTTTAACATTCAATAATAACTTATATGCTTATAAATTATGGAACAATAAGTATGGCAATTTGGAGCATTTTAATTTTGAGAAAAATATCCAAAAAATACAATTTTCGCCAGATGCCAAATGGATTTTTACCAAACACAGTAACAATCAAGGCAAGATTTGGCAAATTGATTCGAAATTGGCAGAAACACTCAACGATGTAAAAGAATTTTCATACTCCGCTGATGGTAAATGGCTGATGGTAAATGACTTTAGAGGAGATTTACGTATTTCAAAAATGGACGAAAGTTTGTTTAAATACGAAAAAATTGAAAAAAATGTAAAAAGTGCTTCCTTTTCGGCTAATGGAAAATGGGGGCTTATTACATACACTTCTGGCGATGTAAAACTCATAAGACTGAGCGATTCTTTGCATATAATTAGCATCAAAAACTTGTTGAAAAAAATTCAAGATATTCGCCTTTCTGACGATAAACAAGGCTTTAGTTTGACCCATAGAAATGGTGATAACGTAAATGTTAAACTACAAAAAGGAAGCTTTATCTATACTAATTCAGAAACTAAACAACCGACAAAAACAGCTTTAATCAAAAAATTTAAGCCTATCGAAATGTTACTCAAAGCCTACTATCGCATAGATTCGTCGGAGATAGCAAAAGTTAGACTTTTGAACAAAGAAGAACTGCAAGAACAGCACATAGTGACAATCAATAACCATCAATTGTGGCTCAGTAAAGAAGTAGAAGGGACAGATTTTAATAACACAAAGGTGATAAACGAGCATTATCTTTTGGTAAAAGTAGGCAGAGCGTTAATAAAAACCGATGTTACGAAGCCTGGCGACTGGTTTAGCTATGGCGATGGCGAAGAAATGGACTACGATGACAAGGCTATAGAAAACTGGAAAAAAACATTTGCCCAACAATTTCTGTTACCGCTAGAGCAAGAAATAGTAGAAAAATACAAGCTCAAAGAAATAGAAAAATCAATACAGGCTAAGTAAAGTTTGGCATTTCGGTACTTTTTTGTCTAATTTGTTGCCCAAAACAAAATATCCCTGCTGTCATGACTAGAACGTACATTGTCCGATTGGTGATTTTATTGAGCTTTTTTGTCATCCTTTTCGATATATCACAGTTTAGCAAACAACCTTTGGTATTAGATACCCCAACGTATTTTAGATGGCTCGATTGGTTAGTTTTTGCTATTTCTTTGTATCTAGTCTTTAAAATTAGCCGTTACCCATTGCCCGATGGTACCATGAATAAACTAATTGTACGAACGGTATTTTTTTCCTTGGTATTTGCTTTTTTTATTGTGTATAGCCAAAGTTATATTTTTCCATTAGGAGCATTCATAGGCTATGCGTTTATTTTGAATAATGAATTGAAGTAATTGTAAATCAAATTGTTGTGTATTAGTTTAAAGTATCACTATAACAAAAATAAAGCAATACGCATATACGAAAAATAACTGAGATGAAAGTTTTCTATTTTATCGTTTTCACGTGCCTGTAAAGTGATATTGGGGCGTTTAGGGTTTGTGTTCTGATGGCCGTTTACTAGATTTGAGGCTTTAGATGCTAGTTTTTTTAGACTTTTCTTCTATATTGCCACAAACCTACGAAACGATTGAAATATGGAACAACTACAACTTAACGATGCCCACGTTTTTGTTATCAGCGACCTACACATCGCCAAAGGACTCGAAGCGAACGGTTTGTATGCAGGAACAGAAAACTTTTTTGCCGATGCTGCCTTCGACCGATGGATTGACCACTGCATTGGTAAGTCGAGAGGAGAAAAAGCGGTGTTGGTTATCAATGGCGATTTTATCGACTTCTTGCGTGTTATTTTTCAAGCAAATGAAGTAGAGCACCTCGACTACCAAGGCTGGATTACTGAGCTTGCGAAGGTGGGTATTCATAAGTCTGTGCACGAACTCAAAGCAAGTATCGAAAACGATGAAGGCACTTTTGGCTTTAAAACCCAAGATTATAAATCTATCTGGAAGCTTTGGAAAGTAGCCCAAGGGCATACCTTACTTTTTAGTGCTTTGGGCAAATGGCTAAGTTCGCCACACCGAAGTTTGTTTATTTTGAAAGGCAACCACGACCTCGAATGGCATTGGAAAACAGTACAAGCCTATTTTAAAACCCTCATGCAAGAGGAAATACGGCGAAGCTTTGGCTTTGCTTTAGCCAACGAAGCCATCCTTTTTTTTGAAGACCAACTCATTATTAATCAAAAACTTTACATCGAACACGGGCATCGCTACGATAATTTCGCTTATGTGGCAGGTACGCCTCAATTAGATGCTCCTCTCAACGACCAATTACGATTGCCATTTGGCTCATTTTTTAATCGGTATTTGCTCAATAAAGTGGAACTCAATTATCCGTTTCTTGACAATATCAGACCGACTACCAATATTTTACCGATTTTATTAAAAGAACATTTCTTTTTAGGCATCAAATTACTAGCTAATACGCTTTGGCGTTTACCTAAATTTGTGCGTAAAAACAAATGGAGTTATGCTTTTTCAGCCTTGCTTACCTTTGTACTCGTGATAGTGATACCACTCGCTATTATGCTGTATTTTCTGTATCAAGACTGGGTAAACAGTGGCGTAAACGCTACATTTCTTACTAAATTGGGTAGCTTCAAAAACATCGGCTGGATGGCTCTTTCATGGATTTTGGGTAAATTATTGGCCTTTTTTCAAATAGAAGAACCCAATGATTTATCAGTTTTTGCCCAACAAGTTTTCAACAATAACCCCCAACTCGAAATTATTACCATGGGACATACCCATACGCCTTACCAGATGCGTTGGGGCAAACAGCAGTTTTATAATACTGGCACGTGGATTCCTATTGTAGAAACCTCTACCACCGCCGTGCGACACGACCGCACCTTTACTTTTCTACACGTAGAGGTCGGACAGTTCAATGTATTTGCTCATCCGCTGTTGCGTTGGAACGACGATGCCGGCCGAGCCGACTTGTTGGATATAACGATGAAAACGTAAAAATACCCATAGATATAGTAAACTTTAGATGAAGGGTTTTGGAAATGAAACAATCAAGTTATTGTTTCATTTCCAAAACCTTTATTTGCATAGTACGAATCCCAACGATGAAATACTTGATATAGGTCAATAAATAAAATTTTATAAAGTTTGTTTTGCATTTTAATACTACTACAATTTTTATTCACATATACTTTTTCTCGCTTATCCCTTATTTTTTAACTTTTATTTTCTAGGTCAAAAAACAAAATAGCTTTTTCTTCATTTATGGCATTATTGTTGCATTAATCTTTAAGTAAAGCATAATGATTATTTTTTGTAAAATTTATGCCCCGAACACATCCTTAACTTTAAAAAATACCGCTATTATGACTATTGCCCTCAAAAAAAGACTACTTCTCGTTGATTTTGTCGAAACCACTAGATTGATGCTAGAGCATTTTTTAGGCGACGAATTTGAAATTATCCACAAAAAAGACGGTGCCGAAGCTTGGCATTTTTTACAGTCAGGAGCAAGCATCGACTTTATGATTACCGAAATCAATTTGCCTAAACTGAATGGCAAACAGCTTATTCAACAGCTAAGGCAACAAAGCCAGTACCAGTATTTGCCTATCATTTTACTTACAGGCACAAACGAACTTCAAGACTGTATCGAATGTATCAACTTAGGAGCGGATAATTTTGTAAACAAACCCTTCAATCCTTTCGAGATACAAGCCCGCATCAATACATTTTTGAAGTTGCAACAACGAAGGCTATACAAACAAGTTTCATAGTATTTCATTCCCTGCCCATATTTTATACTTTCCTTTGAGAAAAAACAAAAGGACTGCCCTGTGCAGTCCTTTTTGTTTTGAAAGCTATTTTGTCCGATTTTCAAGCAAAACAACACTCAATTGTTTTGCTTTTTTTCCATTGCCTTGGTATTGTCTTTCATGAAGACTAAACGAACCCAGCACCAAATCGGTATCACCGTCGGCATCGGCATCGGCGGCATCCATCACCATCCAGCGTCCTTGAGCAAACAGTGGCAACGTAGATGCCTTAAAGTGGTTTTCGCCGATGTTTTCAAAATACAAAAAGCCCTCGTTAGGTTTTTGTTTTGTATCGGTAAAAAATGAAATTGCGGCTATGTCTAGGTCGCCGTCTAGGTCAAAATCTTGTGCCAAAGCTTTAGACGCACCAAACATGGGGTAAAAAAAGGTTTGAGTAAATTGATTTTTGCCATTATTAAGCCAAAGATACACTCCATGATAGCGTTTGAGTGAAAGCGACAAGTCGGCATTATCGCCATTGGTGTAAAGTATATCCGTAAAACCATCGTGGTTGAAATCAAGTAGTTGCATAAAACTAGAGCCATACACTGGCGGAAACCGCATGATGGTTTGTTCTTCAAACTGCCCATTTCCTTTATTGATAAACCACACGATACGTTCTTGAGCCTGCGTCATCAGAGCAGCTATATCGGGCAGGTGGTCGCCATTGAGGTCTTGTACAATTGTATTTCTAGCACCCGGCAATGCCGACAACAAATGTTCGGAATGGTCTTTGCCATCAAACCAGCTCAATCGTCCGATTTCATTTCCAAATTGGCATACCAGAAAATCGGCAACGCCATCTTGATTAAGGTCGGTATGATTGCAAGCTACCGGACGGCGTAAAGTATCTAAGAGGGTTTGCACTTGATGCGTAGTGCCAAGCGTTTGTAGCTTGCCCTGTGCCAAATTGCTTGGGTCCATTTGTCCCATTGTAAGCCAAAAAGGCTGTTGGTGTGCATCAAACCATACATCCGCCACAGGGCTATTGAGCGGAATTGTCTCTTTGATTTGCCCTGATGTATTCATCGCCACAAGCCGATTATCGCCTCGGTATCCTATATAAATTTGTTGTTGAGCGGGTACAATTTTCACCAATGTAACCAAGGATGGTGCTGCTGTGGTATAAAAAGTAGTAGGTTTAAACAAAGACAACTGTGTAGCAGGTTTTGCCTTAGTTGCTTGCGGTAATACCGTTTTAGGAGCATTTTTCACATAATAATCCACAATTTTTTGCCAATCTTCTGTAGCCATTTGCGCTTGGTCAGGAAATACATTGGCAATACTCAAGGCCATCATTTCTTCATAATCAAGGTTAGAAAAATACCCCATTTTATTGCCCATTCCCAAACGTAAAGCCATATTGGGCAGTACCCCGTTTGCCCACGTTTGTTGGTCAAGCAAATCTGGCGAGGGAAATTCATGACAACTCGCACAATACTGCTTGGCAAGGGTTTCCCCCGAAAGCTTACTCGGCTGTAGCGGTGTATCTGTGGTTTTGTTTTGTGAAGTAGAACAAGCCACAAGCCAGCCACAAGCCAAAAACATAAGCATAATCATCACTTTTTTCATGAGATAAAGGAGAAAATTGGTAAAAATCAGTGCGTCGCAAAGATAAACAAATATATTGTATCTATCTGACACAATATATAAAATACCAATTTTGTAAAAAAACCTTTATTTCATTAACCATTCATCATCTTTAAATGCCGAAAATATAATTTTTCCACTAGAATTCATTTTATTAATGCCAGAGGGTAAAAGATTTTTGCAACTTGCACGTTAAAAAAGTACCAACTATCATCCATCGTTTTATCAATAAACCTTATCATTTCAATCAACATGAAAAAAAGCCTTCTACTACTCTGTCTGTGTTTTTTTTACACTACGCTTGTTTTAGCCCAAAGTCCCGTGCGAGTCAGTATCAAAGGTATGGTACAAGACACCAATGCAGCCGTGCTGTCGGGTGCTACAGTCATGCTTTTGCAGCCCAAAGACTCATCGTTAGTCAACTTTGCTCGGGCCAATGACAAAGGAGCATTTGAGTTTCGTAATGTAAAAAATGCCAATTACCTCCTCAAAATTTCTTATGTAGGCTTTTTACCCTACCAACAACCCATCAAACCAAGCACCGCCGAACAACTCGACCTTGGGATAATCAAAATCAAACCTATCGCCAAAGAACTCATCGAGGTGGTTGTACGAACCGCCAAGGCACCATTGACCATCAAAGGCGATACCATCGAGTACAATGCAGCTTCGTTTAAAGTACCACCAGGCTCATCGGTAGAAGACTTGCTCAGACGCTTGCCAGGTATTGAAGTAGATGCCGACGGCAATATCAAGGCACAAGGAAAAGACGTGAAAAAAGTATTGGTCGATGGCAAAACCTTCTTCGGCGACGACCCAAAAGCCGCCACCAAAAACTTAGGCGCTGAAACCATTTCAAAAGTTCAGGTATTTAATGGTAAATCTGACCAAGCCAATATTACGGGTGTTGACGATGGGAAAAAAGAAAAAACCATCAATTTAGAACTCAAAGAACAATACAAAAAAGGCTCGTTTGGTAAAATTACCCTTGCGGCTGGAACAGAATCGAGAGGAGCTTTGCGTGGGAATTATAACCGTTTTAATAAAAAAGAACAGTTTTCTGTGCTAGGATATGTCAATAATATCAACGAAACAGGCGTAAACTGGAGCGACTATGGCGAGTTTAAAGGCAATAATTCTTTCAACCAAAACGATAATGGCGACTTTGGCTTTGGAGGCGGTGGCCGCTACTATTTTAGTGATGGCGGAGGACTCTTGAATAACTTCGACGGCAGAGGCTTTACCAACAACTTCGGAAGTGGAGTCAATTACAACTATACGCACCAAAAAACCAAGCTCAGTACAAGCTATTTTTATAACCAAACCAAACTGAACCTGACGCAGTACGAAACCCGAAAAACCTTTTTACAAAACAGTTCTTTTACCACAACAGACACCACTTCGTCGGTCAATTTTAGAGGAAATCATAGCATTGCAGCCCGTTTTGAGCAAATGCTTGATTCGAGTAACACCCTGATTACCAAGCTCAATGTGCGTTTTAGTAATTCAACTAATAATAATTTACAAAACCAACGTTATTTGGTGGACGACACCAGCCTCCGCAATGCCATAAGCCTGAATAATGGCACGGGCTTAGATGCCTACAATGTGTCGGGAACGGCGATTTTTAGACATAAATTTAAAAAGAAAAATAAAAACTTTGCCGCCAGTGCCACTTACACTACGTCGTCGTCGGATGGTTTTGAAAACATCAATTCTTTAACCAAATTTTTCAATGCGTCTAACGTCAACGACCAAATCAAGGCTATTGCCCAATTGAACCAAAATACCAACAAAACACAATTGTTGAAGGGCGGTTTATTTCTCTTGAATCCTGTTTCTAAAAAAGTGTATTGGGAAAGTTTTTATAATTTTAGCAGCGACCAGCAAACCGTAGGCCGTGATGCGTTCAATGCCTTATCGGCCGAAAACAAACGTTACGATAGCTTGAGTACCTACTATACCAACACCATTCTTTACAACCGAATCGGGTCGAGCGTGCGTTATTCTCATGCAGGTGTAAATATTTCGGTAGGTTTGGCAGCCTTGCGTTATAACCTCGATGGAAAGGTATATCCGCAAAAAGATAAACCCTTGAGTGCCAACATCGACAAGCAATACGATGCCCTTACGCCCAACTTATCGACCAGCATAGAGTTTAAGAACAATGCCTACGTGGGTATGAACTACAACCTCAACGTAGAAGCCCCAAGCATTACCGATTTGCAACCTGTACTCAACAACAGCAACCCTTTTTACATCACTACAGGAAACCAAAATTTGTTGCCCGCCAAAAGCCACGAGGTATCGGTCGATTTCTATAAGTTCGACCCAGCTACTTTTATGAATTTCAGTGTTTGGGCAAGCTACAACTATTACCTTAGCCAAATTGTATATAATCAAATCGTAGATGCCAATCTCGTCACCCGCACTCGTCCCGAAAACATTGCTGGAGGGAAAAGCTTCAATGGAGGATTGTATTCGAGTTTTCCGATTATCAAAACAAAATTGACGGTTAATTTGAACGGACAAATCAATGCTTCCAAAAACCCGACATACATCAATGGCGTTGAAAATGAAACAGATAACCAGCGTTACACCATGAATTTAGGCTTTAATTTATCGCCAAGCGATAAGTTTTTGATGAGCCTCAGCGGAGGATTAGGCTTCAACAACATTGGCTATTCTATCGACCAAAGACAAAACCAAAAAATTAAAACGTCGTCTGTCGATGCTTCTATCAAGTGGAATTTTGCCCCCAAAACCTTCTTTGAAACCAACCTAGACTATAATACTTACCAAAACGACCGTTTTAATTTCAACCAAGATATACCCATCTTAAACTGCTCGGTAAGACGATTGTTGATGAAAGACAATAAACTAGAAATTCGTTTGGCAGCATTCGACGTATTTAACAAACGTCAGACTATCACCCAACAAGGCTATCAGAACTACGTAAGCAACCAAAAAGCCCTTACGCTTGCCCGATACGTCATGTTGAGCCTTACCTATAACGTAAAAGGACATGAAGGTAAATTGAAGAAAAATGGAGGTTGGTTCTAATAATTGAAGCAACACACATATTTTAGGTATATTGTAACAAAAAAATATTGTATGAAAAAAGGACTTATCTTGTTTTTATTGCTCGGCTCGTTGACGAGCTTGGCACAAGAAAATGAAGGGGTAGTATATTTTACCCGAACTACTTATTGGACAAAAATGCTCAGTCAGCTTACATTTTTGAGTAAGCAAGAAAAGGAACGAATGTCGTATATGTTTGCCGGAAAAGACGACTGGAAAGTTTATACTTTATTGTATTTCAATGAAAACCAGAGCAAATACATCAATTCGGAAGAAAAAAACGAAGAATCGGAAGGCTACGACTGGCGTAAAGAAGAATACATGGTAAATCGTGATTTTGCCAAAAATACCATGACAGACATAATCGAAATGATTGGCAAAACATACATCATCGAAGATTCTTTGCAAACGCCCAACTGGAAAATCTTAAATGACCTCAAAGAAGTAGCAGGGCATATTTGTATGAAAGCCATGATAGAAGACCCTGTGAAAAACCAGAAAATAACAGCTTGGTTTGCACAAGACCTCCCTTCGAGTGCTGGGCCCGAACGCCTTTGGGGCTTGCCAGGTATGATTCTCGAAATAGACATCAACGACGGCACAGTGATAGTACAAGCAAGCAAAATTGTCTTCAAAAAACTCGGACAAGAGCTAGATTTACCTAAAAAACTCAAAGGGAAAAAAATCACAGAAGCCGCTTATCAAGAGATGATAGATAAGTTTATCAAGGAAAAAATGAAAGAGGAAGTAAACCCTTACTGGATGCTTCGGTATTAAGTAGCCATATCATTTGGGACAATAATAGCGGCAATGTGGGTCATTGTCGCTATTATTTTGATAACCGATGGAAAGAAAAATAAATGCAATGCCTCCTCCTTCCTATTTCACCTAATTATTGATAATTTAGCCTTGTAAAGCAAATCCAACCGTTGTCCTGCTCAAAACCATTTTTGCTGAAAGCAATGATTGTACAACGTTTATCTTATCAACTATGCGGTATTTTCATCGAATTACGCTTTTTTTCGCCTTACTTTTGGGAAATGTTTGTAACACAAAAGCCCAATTGGTTATCAGCCCCCAAGCACTCACCATTACAGGCGATTATGGCATGGCTATTAATGGGCAATCTTTTCAGAAAGAAGCCATCTTGAGCTACAAAGGCTACCAATATATTGCCTTTTACGATGCCAACCGCTACGTTTGTGTGGCAAGACGTTGCCTACAAAACAACCAACTAGCTGTAGTTCGCTTTCCGCATAAGTTGAGCAAAGACGATGCCCATAATGTTATTTCGATGGGCGTTTGTCCGAACGATGGCACTTTGCATTTGGCATTCGACCATCACAACGACGATTTACACTACATCAGGTCTAAGAAATTATTGCTTAATTTTCCTGCAAAAGTACGTTGGGAACTTGCCAATTTTCTTCCCGAAACCAATCGTTTAGATACCGAAATCGACGAGCTTTCTTATCCACAATTTGTGACTACGCCCACGGGCGATTTACAACTGCTGTATCGTAAAGGCGAAAGTGGCGATGGGCAAACGTGGATAGCAACCTATCAAGCCCATCAACATACGTGGAGCAACCGCCATCCAATTGATTCGAGCGAAGGCGATTTTGAAGATGAGTTGGGGAGTAGTAACGGCCGCAATGCGTATTATAATGGCTTTGATTACAACGCCAAAGGAATTTTACAAACCACCTTCACTTGGCGAGAAGATGCCCAAGGAGCTAACCACGACATTGGCTACGCCTATAGTACAGACCAAGGTATGACGTGGCACAACAACCGAGGAGGCTTGATAGCAGGGGGCGAAAAATATCTTAGCATTTATTCCGAAAAATCTATTATCCGCACCATTGACCGCAAGCAATCGCTCATGAACCAACAAGCCCAAGCAATTGATAATCAAGGAAATATACACACAATTATGTGGCGAAAATTACCTCACAAGCCTTTTGAAGAAGGAAAGTTTTGGGATAGAAAAGCTTCGGGGTATTATCATTTGTATCGTTTAGCTTCGGGGCAGTGGCGAGAAAGATTGGTCAGTTCTCCCGCTGGAACAAGACCTCAATTGATTTTTGATTCACAAAACAATGCTTATCTCGTTTATACCCGACAAGCCCCAAGTGACCAAAGTCAACACCCCATTTACTTTACGCAAGGAGTTTTAGTTGTGTTAAAAGCCACAGCCGCCCGTAGCTGGCTCGATTGGCAAGTATGGGCAGAAGCACCAACGCATTATTCGATACTCGAACCACAAGTAGATAAATACCGACTCAAGCACGACCACGTTTTGTCTGTACTGATGCAAGATGTTCCGACTAAAGCAGGGGCAACTTCTCGGTTATGGATTTGGGAAAAAAGTGTGAAATAAGGTATTGAGTAAATTGCGTCTATGCTATTGCTTATGGTTATGCCGTGCGAACAGGCTTTGCAGGATTATATCTTTTCACAGCAGTTAGCAAAACACATCAATCCCTTTGCTCTTGTAGCGGTGTTTTTCTTCATGATTATTACGGAAATAATGAGATAAAAAAACGAATGGCGAATGATAACTAAAGTAAAGATTCGTAATTTCATATTATTTTTTTTACACATTAATCTATTGATTATTAATACTTTACACTTGATTTGTTTTCCATTTTAAAACATATTTTATTTCTCATACTTCAAACGACCTACTTTTCCAATCATAGCCTTTTCTATGGGCAACCAACCCAAAAAATAAGGCATAAAATGGATACAGCATTTGGGCTACAGGTAAGTATAAAATGCACCATTTTTGTTGTTGAAATCGGAGGATCATCGCTAAGAAAAAAGCTTCGAGTAGTATTTTGCTAACGAGCAATACCTGCACCAAACAAGATGTTCCTTCAAACCAAGCCAGCAGCCCAAACAACTGCATCACCCAAAATAAGGGTGCAAGCCAAGCCTTCGAGTCGAAACGCCATTTGCTTGCCCAGCGCTTGCGTTGTTGGTAAAATTGCATCCAACTGCTCGGCGCTTGTGTATAAACTTGTGCTTGGACATCTGCCAAAAAGTACAAGCCTTGTGGAAATGCTTCTGTAATTTTTTTTAGTAAAAATACGTCATCGCCCGAAGCAATATGCTCGTTCCCTACGTAGCCATCAACGGCTTCAAAAATAGCCTTGGGATACGCCATGTTGGCGGCATTGCACAAAAATGGATGTTGGGCTAAGGTACAAGCACCTACGCCAATCAAACTGGCAAGTTCGATGTGCAAAAGGGCATTGATGCAACCTCGTGATGGATGAAATGCCACAGGCGAACTGATAAAATTTGCCTTGGTTTGTCTGTAAAAACTGGCTACTGTGCTTATCCAATGCGGAGGTACTACACAGTCGCCATCGGTGGTCATAATCAGTTCTCCTTTGGTGTATGGCATGGCTAGGGTGATGGCTCTTTTTTTAGGCGATACATTGGCTTGGGTATTGGGTAAATGCAATAGCCGTAAACTAAAATTTGCTTTTGCTCGAAAGGCTTCTATCAACTCTACGGTGGCATCTGTTGAAGCGTCGTTGATGATGATAACTTCAAAAAAAGTATAGCTTTGCTGATTCAGCGACAACAATAGAGCCGTAATATGAGAGGCTTCATTTCTCACAGGAATAATCACTGAAACAAAAGGTGGTTGTTGGCAATATTTTGGCATAATGGGCTGATAAACAAGCATAAGCCAAGTGTAACAAAGCCATCCTAAAAGCAGAATATGGCTCATGAGCAGGAGTGAACAAATCGACATCATGGTTAAAAATTTAAAAGGTGTATAAGGATGTTGTAAGAAAGGTTTAACTGGACTAAAATACCAATAATCAGCGTATTATGCAAGCGTACAGCTTTTTTGTTTTGAATCAATAGAAGCCAAATAGAAGGAATGTTGCCCAAGTTTTCGGTCTAATCTGTACCTTTGTAGTCTTAACCCCTCAAAAAATGGCAGCGACACAAGAAAAGATTATTTTAGGAGTGGACCCCGGTACAAGATTTATGGGCTATGGTGTGATTTTGGTACAACAAGGGCAAATGTCTGTGCTACAATATGGCGTTATTAATGTGAGCAAATATGCTACCCAAGAACTCAAACTCAAAAAAATTTATGAACGCATTGTAGGAATTATCGAAGAATTTACGCCTGACGAAATGGCAATCGAAGCTCCTTTCTTTGGTAAAAATGTGCAGTCGATGCTCAAACTCGGACGGGCACAGGGCATTGTAATGGCGGCGGCGTTGTCACGTCAAATTCCTATTGTGGAGTACGCTCCCAAGACGGTCAAGCAGTCGGTTACGGGCAATGGAAATGCTTCTAAAGAGCAAGTAGCAAGTATGCTCGACCATTTACTTAAAATGAAACTCGAACCCGCAATGTTCGATGCCACGGATGCCCTAGGCATTGCTGTTTGTCATCACTTTCATGGCAATAGTATTATGCCTACGACCAAAGGCACGAAAAAAGGCTGGGGGGCATTTGTCAACGAAAATCCCGAACGAATCAAGTAGTTTTTTGCTCATTGCCCACACCTTTATTACCGTTTTTTCTGAAATACCTTTTTCAAAAAAGTATCAATATAAGTTACCGTTGGTTCAAACCAAGGCGAAAACAAACAAAACGAATGTGGAGCATCGGCAAAGGTTTGTACCTCGCTATAAATGTGGTATTCGGCTAATTTTTTTCGATAATCGTCTCGACCTGCGTGCATGCGGCTTACCGAACTATTGAGAAAAAGGGTTGGAGGGGTGTTTTTTCCTGCATAGGTAAGGGCAGAGGCTTCGTTCCACAAAGCAGGGTTTTCGGCTTTGCTGTAACCAAACCAATAAGTTGCCGCAGAAGTGGAGCGGGTATCGTCGCCCTCGCCCGATTCTGGGTGAATATAGGCTACAATGCCGTCGATGTCAACAATCGCATGAACCTTACTGCTGTGTTCGTTGAGTCCTAAATTTCCTTCAAAAGAAGGCATTCCATTGGTATTGCCCAACAAGGTAGCCAATTGCCCCCCTGCCGAAAATCCTACGGTTGCTACCCGATTGGTATCTATGCGGTAGGTTTTTGCTTGGGTGCGTATCCAACGTAAAGCAGCTTTTAAATCATGAACAGCCGCAGGGTAAAGTGCTTCGGTAGAAAGGCGATATTCGGCTGTAACCGTAACATAGCCTAGCGAAGCCAACTTTTGTGCCAACGGAATATGCTGGCTTCGATTGCCCGAACGCCAACCGCCGCCATGAACAATGAGCAAACAAGGGTAGCCTTTTTTAGCTATTTTTTTAGGGTAAAAAACATCTAATTGTAAAGCTCTATTTTCTACCTGAATGTACGGAATATTACGTTTTTCGTTGATAGTTGCGTAGCTTGTTTCCGTTACTAAAAGTGCCTGCGGATGTGTCTTTTGTGTATTTTTTAAGGCCGAATAATTGCTATACGAAGTATCCGTAATGCCCGTAAGTCCTTTTGTCGATTGTCCTTGACTGCTCAGGTGCAAGCCTAATCCCAAGGTAAATGCCAGCCAGTATGTTTTTTTCATAAAATTATTTTTTCCAAAAATGCTGATAAGCAGGATTGAGTTTGCCTGCAAAAATTTGTTCATACGTATAGGCAGCCGCTTCTTTATCGCTTAGTTGTTTGCTCCAACTCACTCTTTTTTGTGGCTGAAAGCCTATGCCCGTATTTTTATATTCGGCATAAAAGCTTGTTTTTTCTGTATTGGGTCGTCCCCAGTTGTGCCAGCCTTCGGGAAGAATATGCTCGCCAAGCGTGCAGTTGATAAAGACCGTTTTGGCATAGTCACGCCAAGGTCGCCCTAAATACACCTGCGTAACGCCTGCTGCCGCAGTAAGGGTGCAGTTTTTGAAAACATAGCCCACTTCGACCCACATTGGCGTAGAAGCCGCCGTAACGTAGCCATTGGCTTTGCTATGGATATGACAATCTTCAAAAAGAGCGGTTGAAGAGCCAAAAATAAAATCGACCGTGCCTTCGATGTAGCAGTTTTTGAATAGCTGTCTGGCGTTTTCGCCCGAAGCAAAAATGGTATCTTGGTTTCCTAAAAAACGGCAATTTTCAAATATACATCTATCGCCCTCAACGTGCAAGGCAACGGCTTGCCCAACACGACCCGCAGTATTTTCGATAGTGAGGTTTTCAAACCGAATGTCGTTGCCCATCACTTGTACGGTATAAGAATCGAAGGTTTCCATTTTTCCTTTGCCCGAATAATCATCGTAGCTGATAATGGTGCTATCGAGGCTTTCGCCCACAAACGTGATGTTGGTGAGCGTGCTAGGAATCACAATTTTTTCTTTATACGTCCCTTTTTTAATTTTTACCGTAATGGGCTTAGGCAAATATACCCGAATGGCGTTGATGGCATCTTGGATGTACCGAAAGTCGCCAGAACCGTCTTTGGCTACCACCAAATCGTGTTGGATTTTGAGGGCTTGTGCCTGACCCAAACGAGGAATACCACACAGCATCAGTCCTATTGTGCATAGTGAGATAATTGTTTTCATATAATGAGGAGGATAAAACAGGTTTTGCATTAGAAAATACTAAAAGACAAAAACACCCTGTTTTTACTTAAAAAATAAAATAAAAATAATGCAATAACGAAACCAACTTCACTGAACACAAGCTAAGCGTAAGTTTCTTACCAAAACCACGATTGCCAACGACCTGCACAAGTATGATACAATGGCCTAAAAACAAGTAAAAATAACGAATGAGATAAATGACAAATTTTACTCACTAAAATTTGTCATTTATGGATGATTTCAGTTAAAAAACAAAAACCAGTAGTATTTTGCAAAAAACTTTGCAAAAAAACGCAGGCATTTCATACAAATGTTTTATTTTTGCCTTAGATAATAAAAAGTAAATATTTAAAAAGTTCAATTTTCTGTAAAGCTTCTAAATTACCCTCCCTTTTAACATATCGCCCTGATGTAGTTTGCATAATACTTTATCTTAGGTTGTCATTGCCCAGATAGCTTATGCGTTGATTAATAAGACAAAAAATCCGAACATTATTGAATACTATTACTTTGTGTGAAAATGATACTAACAGAAATTAGCAGCGAGGTTGGACTACTAAACTTCTTTCATTATAATTATTCTCCGATGTTTATTGTTAGCACGGAGAATCGGCAGTTTCTTGAGGTAAATCAAGCGGCCATCAATCACTATGGCTATACAAGAGAAGAATTTTTGTCTTTGACACTGTATCAAATTAAGCCAAAAGAAGATATAGATTTATTGAATAGTTTTTTACAGCAAACAGATAAAAACGTTATTAATAAAAATCAATGGCGACATATCAAAAAAAATGGCGAAGTGATTTGGGTAACAGTGCAGGCGTATCCGATATTGTTTCAAGGCAAGCAAGCTATGATGTCGAGTGTGGTTGATATTTCTGCCGATAAAAAACATGAAGAAACAATTCAAAAAATTAGTGAAGAACTCAGCAGATACCAAACGGCTATCAATGCCGCCACAATTGTTTCGATAACCGACGACAAAGGTACGATACAGTATGTTAATGCTAAATTTGTAGAAATATCAGGTTTTAAAAGCTATGAATTGATTGGTAAAACACACCGCTTGGTCAGTTCGGGAAAACATAATAAGGCTTTTTGGCTAGATATGTGGACGCATATCAAACAGGGCAAATCTTGGCGTGGAGAGATTTGTAATTATACCAAAAATAAAGAACCTTATTGGCTCGATGCTTCTATTATCCCTGTACTAGACGAATACGGAGCAATAGAAAAAGTCGTCGCAATATGTAATGATATAACTTTACAAAAGCAACGTGAGTGCGATATTGTAGGTTTGAATAACGAATTGGCACTGACCAACAAGGCCTTGGAGCAGTCAACTGCACGCCTCGAAATTATGTCGTTGGTAGCACAATATACCCAAAACATGGTAATTATTATTGATGCTTTGGGGAAAATTATTTGGGTAAACGACGCTTTTTGTCATAAAACCGAATACAGCTTTGCCGAGGCGTTGGGGCAATATCCAAGTGCGTTGTTGCATGGCCCTGAAACCAACCTTGATACCTACTACAAAATCAAAAATGCTGTAGATCAGGGATATGGATTTTCGTATGAGCTATTACATTATACCAAGTCGAAAAAAATATATTGGGCGTATTTAGATGGGCAGTGCATCAAAAACCAAGCAGGAGAGGTTGAAAAATATGTGATTGTTTTGACCGATGTTTCTGAACTAAAAAGGCAAAAAGAGCTTGTCATGCGGTCGGAGTCTGAGCTCAACGCCCTTATCAGTAATACGGGAGGCATTCACGTGTTGTTAGATGAAAACCTGTACGTATTGAATTATAATTTGGCGGCAGCAAATGCCTCTAATATGTTGTTTCAGAAACCTTTGAGTAAAGGCATAAATGTATTAGACAATGTACCCTCCGAATCGAGAAATGATTTTTACTATCTCACACAATTGGCATTGCAAGGGACGGCTACCATCAACCGAGAAGTGCGTGTACCACACACAACTATTTATTGGCAAGTAAATTATATTCCAACCAAAGACCATACGGGCAAAGTAATTGGAATTGTTTTTACGGCCCTCGATATTACCGTAAGAAAACAAGAGGAAGACAATACCATGAGAACCAAAATGCTTTTGAGCCAAGCCGAAATTATGGCAAATATGGGAAGCTGGGAGTTCGACCTTGGTACAGAAGCACTTATTTGGTCTGACCAATATTTTAGAATTTGTGGCTTTGAGCCTCAGCAGTTTAGTCCAACGTTTCAACTGTTTCGGGCTATTATAATGCCCGAAGACTTACCTGTTTTTGAACATTTTTTTGGACAAATCAAAGAAGCTAATACAACGCTTGCCTGCGAAATCCGCCTACTTCTTGGGTCAAATAATATACGTTATGTACGTTTGAAAGGACATACTATTTTTAACAAAAAACAACAACCCAAGAAGATATTAGGATTAATCAAAGATATTACCGACGATAAGGCTATTATTACGAAAGAGGAGAAAGAAAGAGCCAAGCATATTGCCTTGATTGAAAATATGCCCGACCCTGTTTTTGCTATTGATATGCAATTGAACTTTTTGTCGTTCAACCAAGCATTTAAACAATACGCCAAAGCACGGGTAGGATTTGCTCCTACCGAAGGCATGAATGCCAATGATTATTTTCTTCAAGGTAAAAAAGCGGGTTTCAAAGAGATTATTCAACCTTGCTTGCAAGGACAAAAACGCTCGTTTGAATTTCATTTGCGTGTGGGTGGGGCTGTTTATTATTTTGTGATTACGGCTAGTCCGATTCACAACGATACCAACGAGCAAATAGGTGTAATGATTTTATCGACCAATATCACCGAACGAAAGCTCATGGAAATGGCTTTGCTCGAAAGTAACGAGCGGTTTGGGTATGTGGTAAAAGCGACCTTCGATGCCATCTGGGATTGGAATGTGGTTGACAACGAAATTTATTTAGGGGAAGGTTTTACTAATCTCTTTGGATATGCTACAGGTAAATACCCCGTAGTGATAGATGAGGTAATGGAAAAAATTCATCCAGAAGACCGTCTGGTTGCACGCTCGGTCTTGAATAACCTTTTGTCGGGTAGCCAAGAAACATGGGGCTATAGCTATCGCTTTAGGAAGGCCAATGGTAGATACGCCCACATACAAGATAAGGGTATGATTATCAGAAATGAAGAAGGGCGTGTGGTGCGGTTGATTGGGGCGATACAAGATATTACGAAGGCTAAAGTTGAGGAACAACGCCTCAAAATGATGGAATCGGTCGTGACGCATACCAACGACGGTGTGATGATTACGCAGCTATTACCCGACAAATCGGCCCAAATTATCTATGTAAACCAAGCCTTACGTAATATGACGGGCTACCAAAAGGAGGATTTGCTTGGAAAATCGCCTTTTATGCTCACCAATCCTGGGCTGAATACCGAACAATTGCATAACATCGACTTGAATTTTAGTCGTAAAGAGGGCTTCCAAACCGAAATTTTACAGTACCGCAAAGATGTCCAGCCGATTTGGGTAAGTTTGGCTGCCGTACCGATGCTCGACGATAAGGGAAATATTACGCACTGGCTGTCTATTCAACGCAATATTACCGAAAAGAAAAAAAGAGAGCTGGAAAGAGAGCAAATGCTCAAAGAATTGGCTCAAAATAACCAAGAGCTCAAGCAATTTAGTTATATCACTTCGCACAATTTACGGGCTCCTTTGACCAACCTCATGGCGATTGTGGATTTACTCGATACCAGTAAAATCAAAGATGCTGAAACATTACAATTGCTAGAAGGCTTCAAAATTTCGACGGCTCAACTGCACCAAACCCTCAACGATTTGATGAATATTTTGGTGATTAGAGAAAATAGCCATCAACGCCTCGAAAAGGTGTTTTTGCAAGAAAGCTTCGATACCATTATCCAACGCCTCAAAGATAGCATCAATATTTGTCAAGCAACCGTTACACTCGATTGCACGGCGTTCTCCACTATCATGGTCAACCCAAGCTATTGGGAAAGTATTTTACAAAATCTCCTTTCTAACGCTATTCGTTACGCACACCCTAACAGAACTCCTGTGGTTCAGGTGATTACGCAATTCAATCAAGCAGGTCGTAAGCAAATTATTGTCAAAGATAATGGCGTAGGTATGGACTTAAAGCTGGTCAAAGACAAAATCTTTGGGTTGTACCAACGTTTTCATCGCAATTCGGGAAGCAAAGGTATTGGGTTATATTTTGTTAAATCGCAACTGATGTCGATGGGGGCAAGCATCGAAGTAAGCAGTGAAGTTGATATGGGCAGCGAGTTTACGATTACCTTGGCAGAGTAAATGTTTGCTCTTGCATTTCTTAGCATAAATACCTAATCAATTATATAAAAAGAAAAATAGCCGAATGAACTTCGGCTATTTTTACTTAAACCCCAATTGTCTATTCTAGTTATGTCGCCGCAGCTTACTATCACGATTATTCAACAAGGCTCACACTTTACTTTTACCTCATCACAAGTGTTGTTGAATAAACTGCGTATGCTAAAGAAGATTTTTCTCTAAAATTTCTGCAAAAAAATAAAAAAGATTTTATATAACCGTCCTGTACCATGTAGCACAGTTGTCGAATAGCGGTCATATCAAGTAAATTAGCCCTCAAACAGTACGCCACAGGACGAGCCTTTTGAAGCTTTTTTGTAATTATGTAACTTGAAATAATTATACAAAAAATTAAAAAAAGATAGCCTAAAACGTTTACGGTTGTACAAATATTTTGCTTCTTTCGGATAAACAATAGGCTAAAAAACTTTTCAAGGCATGAGATTTTACTCAAAAAAACTTTTATTATTTGTTTGTTTTCTTGCGTTGAGCATAAGTGTTTTTGCTCAAAAACCTGTGTATGATACAAGCAAACCTTGGGCTTATTGGTGGTGGATGGGCAGTGCAGTATCAGAAGAAGGCATCAAAAAGAACCTACAAGATTATGCACAAGCAGGCTTAGGAGGCTTGCATATCATCCCGATTTATGGCGTAAAAGGAAACGATGCCAATAATATCCCTTTTTTGAGCGAACGATGGAACGAAATGCTGGCATTTACCGTAACCGAAGCCCAAAAATTAGGCTTGGGTATCGACCTTACGATGGGTACAGGCTGGCCTTTTGGAGGTAAGCACGTTAAACCCGAAGATGCCGCCAAAATGTTTGAAATCAAACAAGAGCAAGGAAAATATGTATTGAATGTTTTGCCAACCAAGCAAAAAGTAAAACGGGCCGCCCCCGGCGGCGAAGGCTGGGTATTAGACCATTTTAGCCAAAAGGCACTGTTGAATTATATGCAGCCTTTTCAATTGGCTTTCGGACAAAAAAATATCCCTTTTCGGGCTTTGTACAACGATTCGTATGAAGTGTATGGGGCTAATTGGACAACCAATTTTTTGGAAGAATTTAAGCAAAGACGAGGCTATGATTTAGCCCAATACCTCGAAGTATTAAGCAAAACTCAAACCAACGACTTACTCGAAAAACGCATTTGGGGCGATTATAATGCCACCATTGCCGATTTGTGCCGAGAGGCTTTTACGGCAACTTGGGCAAAAGCAACACACGAAATGGGTAAAATTGCCCGCAACGAAGCACATGGCTCGCCTGGCAATATGCTTGACTTATACGCCCTTTCTGATATTCCCGAAACGGAGTACTTTGGAACGAAATATTTCGATATTCCTTATTTTAGACGAGACCCCGATTTTGAAGAAAGCAGATACGGCACGCCCGACCCTCTGGTGATTAAATTTGCAACTTCGGCAGCTAACGTGACAGGTAAAAAATGGGTGTCGTCCGAAACCGCCACATGGCTTGCCAACCATTTTAAGGTATCTTTGTCGCAAGTAAAACCCATTGTAGATGAGTCGTTTACGTCTGGAATCAACCATATTTTTTATCATGGTATTCCCTACTCACCCCCACAAGAAACGTATCCGGGTTGGTTGTTTTATGCTTCTACCAACTTTAACCAACAAAGTCATTTTTGGAAGGAATTTCCTGCTTTGAATGCTTACATCGCTCGTTGTCAAAGTATTTTGCAAGAAAGTAAACCCGACAATGATGTGTTATTGTATTTTCCGATTCACGACATTTGGCACGATGCAGGAGGCAAAGACCACCTACATTTGTTGAGCGTTCATGCCAATGCCCAAGAATTGTTGTTTGCTGGTTCGTTTGGGAAAATCGCCCGTACATTGCAACAAGCAGGTATCGCTGCCGATTATATTTCAGACCTTCAACTAACGCAAGCAAAAGTAAACAAGCAAGGGCGGCTTGTCACCCAAGGGGGGACAGTCTATAAAAGTTTACTGATTCCATACGCTCATTTTCTACCTATAGAAACCTTAGAAGCATTAGTAAAACTGCAAAAAAAGGGGGCAAAAATAATTTTTGCTGAAAAACTTCCCGAGCAAACCGCTGGTTTTACGCATTGGGAACAGCACGAAAAACGCAAAGAAGTACTTCTACAACAACAAAAAGCTGTGCCTTTAACAGATTTATTACAGACTTTACAAAAAACAGGCGTGCGAGCCGAAAGCTTACCCGAACAAGGCTTTTCGTTTATTCGTAAGAAAAATACTCAGGGAACAGTGTATTTTATCAGTAATTTTTCGCAAAAATTTCAGACAGGAACGTTATCGCTGCAAGCCCAAGCAAAGGCTGTTTCCTTGTACGATGCCCTGCACGACGAGCAGCATTTTGTACCTTTTACCCATAAAAAAGCGGGTCAAACGACCATATCTCTACGCCTGTTGCCCGGCGAAAGTGTTTTTGTACAATTGTACGACAAGCCCCAACAAACAAAAGTTACCGAAGCATGGCAACTGAACACCGACGAATACTTGCCTATTGGCAAAACATGGGAAGTACATTTTCAGGAAGGACAACCCTTTCTTCCAAAAGCATACACCACCGATAAATTAGGTTCATGGACAGACGTAGGCGATTCTACTAATACCTATTTTACGGGTACGGCAATCTATAAAAGTAATTTTGCGTGGCAATCCAACAAAGACATCAAGCAGGTTTGGTTGAATTTGGGTAATGTGCGAGAAACCGCCGAAGTGCATATCAATGGAACAGCCATTGGTTTAGCTTGGTGTTTGCCCTTCCGATTGGCGGTGCCAGTGTCTCTGTTGAAGGCAGAAAATACCATTGAAATCAAGGTGAAAAACTTATCTGCTAATCGAATGCGATATATAGACAAGCAATCGAGTGGATGGAAGAAGTTTCAAGACATCAATATCGTTGACATTCAGTATAAATCTTTATCGCCAGCCCAATGGAAGCCCGAACCGTCGGGGTTGTTGGGCCCGATTTATTTAGAATTGTACTAAAATTAAGTATGAGTGTTGAATTGTAAGTCTAAAATTCAGCATATCAAATAATTATAGTATTTTATATTAAGATAAAATGTAACCTTCTAAAGGTCAAAATACTAACGCACAATTCACAATTTTGAATTGATACTTATGGTGGATTTTTGATGTTGGAAATTAGGCTAAAACCTGTTGTTTGTACCTAATTTCCAACATCAAAAAATGAATTAAAGCAAGCCGAATTGTCGGAAGTGATGTGAAAAATGCTTTTGATGAAATATAACCCATTCTTGATAATTCAATTCGCCCATAGTCGGATTGATGGGTTGAGCCAAAGGATGTTGGATAAAATAAGCTGCAAAGTCTTGCAGTTCGCTCATAAGATTGGCAATAGCATCGGCTAGATGGGCGTATTCGAGAGGCAATAGCGTTTCTGTTGGCAACACTGGTGCCTTAAAACCTATAGGCAACTCGTTGTTGGTGCCGATGACAAAAGCTTTAATTCTTTGTTCTTTATCTGTCGGATAATAATGCTGTTGGGGCATTTTTCCATTAGAAAACCGAACTGCCAACGCCAAATGCTCCACCATGTGTTGTGCCGTCATCGTGCCAAAAATGGGTTGGGCATCTGCTTGAAGTTTGTTCAAAAGTTCCAGTAATTGTATTTTATCTGAGAGGTTGAGCATAGCTGTTAGCTTTTATCCTACAAAATCATCAACATACGCCAAAGGGCTGTCAAGAAAACCCCGACAATAGCAAAAGGCGTGAGTACTTTCCATGTAAGATACATGAGTTGGTCAACACGCAAACGAGGGTAAGTCCACCGAACCCACATTTGCACAAAAATCAAGGCATAAGCCTTACTGAGCATCCAGAAAAAGCCCCACAAAGCCCCCGCCCAAGTACCTGGCTCGCCCGAAGTCCAAGAGGCTAATTTAAGAAAACCTATATTAGGAAAAGGCGTATTCCAGCCACCCAAAAAAAGAATAGTTGCCAGCAAGCTCACCAAGAGCATCATGCCGTATTCCGACAAAAAGATTAAAGCCCAACGCAATCCCGAATATTCGGTATGAAAACCGCCAACCAATTCGGATTCGGCTTCGGGTAAATCAAAAGGTGCTCGGTTACTTTCGGCCAAAGAAGCAATGAAGAAAATGATAAAAATAGCACTAAAAAACGGTACTCGAACGATATTCCATGTCAAAAAACCTCCTACTGCCGAAACATCAATGCCAAGAGGTTTTAGGCCAAAAAGATAATTCGTGGTAGGGCTATAAATGCCTTGCTGTAGCGCAATTTCCTGTAAGCTAAGTGTTTGTGAAATCATGATAACACAAGCAATCGAAAGCCCCAAGGGAATTTCATACGAAATGATTTGTGCTACCGAACGCATTGCCCCCAACAAAGAGTATTTGTTGTTAGAAGCCCAACCGGCCATCAAAATGCCGATAATATCAATAGAAACAATGGCTAATAAATAAAACACGCCGACGGCTGCTTGTGAGCCTTGGAGGTATTCGCCTGGGCCCAACGGAATCACGGCAAAGCCCGCAAAAATGGCACAGAAAATCACACAAGGAGCTGCCAAGAACAACCATTTATCACTCAATTTTGGAACAATATCTTCTTTGAGCATCAATTTGATGAGGTCGGCAAATAGTTGTAATAAACCATATTTACCTACCACCATTGGGCCTAATCGGTCTTGCATAAAAGCCGAAACTTTGCGTTCTGTATAAACACCAATAACGACATTAGCCAATACCAATGCCAAACAAATCAACAGGGCAATAATCATGATAAGTTACTTGTATGTGTAAGTATGAGTGCAAAATTATGAATGATGTTTTTCATTTTCAGCAACTTATCGTTTTATGGAATTAAGTCTAAGTTAAATACCTGAAAAATAATATGTTATATTCACAATTCAGCATTCATACTTCATTGTTTGTGTGCGGCTTATGCTTCTTGCTCGGCTAGTACTTCGGTAGCTTTGGCAAGTGCTTGCTCAAAATCAGCAATGAGGTCTTCTACTGCCTCTAGTCCTACGGCAATGCGTACCAATCCTTCGGTGATGCCTACTTCGGCTTTTTGTTCTACACTCAACTTTGAGTGCGTCGTCGAAGCTGGATGCGTAATAATGGTGCGGGTATCGCCAAGGTTGGGCGAAATAGAAGCAATGGTCAAATGCTTCGACATTTCGTTGACAGCCGCAAAGCCTCCTTTTACATCCATTGTCATAATTGCTCCACCCATTTTCATTTGTTTCTTCGCCAAATCGTATTGCGGATGAGAGCTAAGGAATGGATATTTAACAAAATTGAGGGCTGGATTTTTTTCTAAAGCTGTGGCTAATTTCAAGGCATTTTCGGCGTGTTTTTCCACTCTTAAATGAATTAACTCTAAGCTTTTTGATAAAATCCACGCATTAAAGGGCGACATCGAAGGCCCTGTATGACGAGCAAAAAAACGAATTTCTTTGATTAAATCGGCTCTACCACAAACAACGCCTCCAAGCACACGACCTTGACCGTCGATGTATTTGGTTGCCGAATGTATCACCAAATCCGCACCCCAGTCGGCTGGTGTCTGAATCACGGGTGTGGCAAAACAGTTGTCCACCGCCAAAATAAGATTATACTTGGCTTTGAGTTGGGCAATGGCTTCTAAGTCGATTAAATCCAATCCTGGATTTGAAGGACTTTCGCAGAATAAAAACTTGGTATTTGGCTGAATGGCTCTCTCCCATTCTTCTATTTTATGTCCATCCACAAACGTGCACGTAATGCCCCATTGCGTTGTGATTTTACTCAAAATTTGAATAGCCGACCCAAACAAGGCTTTAGAAGCCACCACGTGGTCGCCTTGTTTGAGTAAGGCTGCCATCGCAGCAAAATTGGCGGCCATACCCGAAGCAAAAGCAAGTCCGTCTTCGGTATTTTCGAGCATACACATTTTTTCGACAAATTCGTCCACGTTTGGATTCATGTATCGAGAATAAATATTTCCTTCGATTTCGTCAGCAAAAATGGCTCTGCCTTGTTCTACGTCTTCAAAAGTAAAACTAGAGGTGAGATATAAGGGAACAGAATGTTCACGATTGTGCGAACGCTCTGCTTGGATTCTGATAGCTTTTGTCTGTTTTTTCATCGTACTCGTTTTAATACTGTGGATTCGTTCCTTAGTTGAGATGGTTTCAGAAATAAAGCCCCTAATTTACGTTCATTTCTTCGATTCAATGGTACATTTTGACCCTTTTTCACAAATAAATTATTTTTTTATAGAAAGATTCAACTTGGGTGCGTATTTTAGAAGCCTGTATCCATTTTTCTCAACTAAACTAAATTTGTACTTCAAACATGAAAAAAAATCTGCTGTCCTTAGCGGCATTTGTGTTGCTTTGTGCTTCTTCGGCTTTTGCCCAACGTACCATTCTCCATTGTGGCACTTTCATTGACGTAAGCAAAGGAACTACCCAAAGTCAAGTTTCTATTATAGTAGAAGGTCGTAAAATCACAGGTGTCGAAACAGGTTATACTGCCCCGAAAGGAACTGATAAAGTGATTGATTTAAAATCAAAAACAGTGATGCCAGGGCTTACCGATATGCACGTGCACATCGAAGGCGAAACAAGTAAAGACCAATTAATCAAGCGTTACCAATTCAATCAAGCCGATGTGGCATTTGAGGCAGCCCGTAATGCCAAAGTAACCTTGATGGCAGGCTTTACGTCGGTAAGGGATTTAGGAGGTTCAGGCGTAAACATTGCTTTGAGAAATGCCATCAGCAAAGGCGTAGCCCAAGGCCCAAGAATTTATACGGCTGGTAGAACAATTGCCACGACTGGCGGTCATGGCGACCCATCTAATGCCTTGAGCGATAGCTATACACCAGACCCATCTATGCTTACAGGGGTTATCAATAGTCCAGAAGAAGGCCGTAAGGCGGTGCGTCAACGCTATAAAGAAGGTTCTGATTGTATCAAAATTACGGCTACAGGAGGCGTGTTGAGTATTGCCAAAAACGGAAAATCACCGCAATTTACCGATGAAGAAATCAAAGCTGTTGTAGAAACGGCTAAAGATTATGGCTTTCATGTGGCGGCTCATGCCCACGGAGCCGAAGGTATCAAGCGTGCCGCTAGGGCTGGCGTAACAACCATTGAGCATGGTACGTTTATGGATGACGAAGCCATCGAAATCATGAAGAAAAATGGAACGTATTTAGTGCCAACCATTTTGGCAGGTAAAACCGTAGCCGATTCAGCTAAAGTACCGGGCTATTATCATCCTTTGGTTGTGCCAAAAGCCTTAGAAACGGGTCCGCTTATTCAAAATATGTTTGCAAAAGCTTATAAAGCTGGCGTTAAAATTGCCTTCGGTACAGACTCAGGCGTTTCGCTTCATGGGTTGAATGCCTATGAGTTTCAGTACATGGTAGAGGCTGGTATGCCTGCCATAGAGGCAATTCAAGCGGCGACGATTGTGCCTGCAAAAATTTTGGGTGTAGAAAAAGATTTGGGTACGTTAGAAGTAGGCAAATTAGCCGATATTATCGCAACAGACGGCAATCCATTACAAGACATCAAATTGATGCGTAAAGTGAGCTTCGTGATGAAAGACGGAGTGGTTTACAAACAATAAGCAAGCCATTTGACCCCGATGCACCCAATTTGCCATCTAAGTTTATAAACAACAAGGATTTTTTGTTTTTTCAGAGGTACATTTGTTATTACGAATGATTAAAGCATCATCCTACTTTTCGGGTTGTTGCAGACGTACATTTGATTAAAAACCATTTCAACAGCGTTAAAAAGGCACTTTTGTTTGTACAGAAGTGCCTTTTTTAATTTACCCACTCCTTTATCACAATTTCATTTAGCTACTTTTTCGTCTTTTCTTCGCACTTGCCAAAAATTAAATATTCTTATAAAATTTTATCCTTTTTTATGTGTAAAACAAGTAGAAAACAAAAACAATCCTCTTTTATATAAAAATGATACAAAAAAAACAATAGTATAACCCATGATGTATTCTGATACTTATGTAAAATATGAGTCTTATCTAGCAGAAGATTTTGCCATAGATACGCTCTTTTTGCAATGGGTAGCAGAGCCAAAAAATAAAGATTTATGTAATTTCTGGAACGGCTTTTTAGGCAAGCATCCGCACAAACGCTTAGAAATAGAATACGCTTTATTTCTGACAAAGCACGGGCAATCAGATGTATGTAAATCAGAAATCAATGGCTTATGGGAAGCTATTAGTAGTACATTATCCAAAAAACCAATTTTATAACCAACTTAGTGCTTTATGCAAAACAACTATTTACTATTGAAAAGAGGGCTTCAAGCAGTGACCGCTTGCCTAGTATTTGTGTTACTAGGTTTCACGAGCGTAGCCCAAACGGTAACGGGTAAAGTTACCTCTAGCGAAGACGGACAGGGCATTCCTGGCGTTACGGTGATTATCAAGGGTACTAACAAAGGTACAACAACCGATGCCGCAGGAAATTACCGCATCAACACCAGCTCGGAAAAAGACATTTTAGCTTTTTCGGCTATTGGCTACATTGCGAGCGAAGTAACAGTAGGCAAAAAAGGGCTTATCAACATTGTATTATCGGTTGAAAACCAAGCCTTATCAGAAGTTGTAGTGGTGGGTTATGGTACACAAAAGAAAAGCCAATTGACAGGGGCTATTTCGCAGGTATCGGCCAAGCAAATTTCGGAGATGCCCATTACCAACTTAGGGCAAGCCCTCCAAGGAAGAACGGCTGGGGTTGACGTATCGCAGTCGGGTTCTAAGCCAGGTACAACGCCAAAGATTTTGATTCGTGGCCGTCGTTCATTCAATGCTGGTAACGACCCCTTGTATGTAGTAGATGGAATCCCGTTGTCGGCTGGTTACGAAGACATGAACCCCAACGACATCCAGTCGATTGAAGTATTGAAAGATGCCACAGCTACCGCCATTTATGGTGCGAGAGGTGCAAACGGCGTAGTGCTAGTAACAACCAAAAGAGGTGCTGTAAAAGGCAAAACTACGGTTACGTATGATATGTATGTAGGTCAATCACAAGCGTTGAGAAAACTTGAACTATTCAACGGCACCGAATTTGCCGAATATGTACGAGAAGCGTATCGTGCTACGGGTATTTACAAAAACGCCGCAGGTGCTATTGTACCAACAGGACAATCAGACGATATAGCCGACTCGAAAGTGGCGGTATTAGGTGGCGACCTCAACGTGGTAGAAGGTATCAAACAAGGTAGAAGCACAGATTACCAAGATTTGATTTTGAAAAATGGCTTCCAACAAAACCATACTATTGGTGTACAAGGAGGCAATGACAAAACGCAATTTTATATTTCGGCAGGATTTTTCTCTGATCAAGGTATTACCGAAGGACTCGACTATACCCGTACTTCTTTACGTGCCAATATCGACCATGCGATCAACAAATACGTAAAAGTAGGTTTATCGTCGTACATGATGTACAGCGACAGAAATGGCGAAAACCTTAACCCTTACAGCTTTACCATCAACCAGAACCCACTAGGTGCGCCTTACAAAGCTGATGGCTCTATCAACTTTACGCCAACCAACGATGCCTTATTGACTAACCCTTTGGCCGAGATTGTTCCTGGTGCACAAGTTGACAATACGAAGAAATATAGAATTTTTAATAGCCTTTATGCCGAAGTAGAAATTTTAAGCGGCTTGAAATACCGTGTAAACTTTGGCCCAGACTTTACGCTTTCTCGTTGGGGTAGATTTATTGGTGCACAAACCAACGCTAGAAAAGGAGGCGATGCACAAGCAAGCAGCCAAAATACATTCGGCTTTAACTGGACATTAGAAAATATCATCAATTATAACAAAACGTTTGGTAAGCACAACGTAAACGTAACACTCTTACAATCAATCCAAAAAGACCGTTTCGAAGCATACTCAAGTAACGTGCAAGGTGTACCAGTAGAAAGCCAGCAGTTTTATAACCTAGGCAATGCCAGTTCTGTATTATCAGTAGGTAGTGGACTTACAGAATGGACTATCAATTCGCTTATGGCCCGTGTCAACTACGACTACAACGACAAATACTTAGTAACGTTGACACTCCGCCGTGACGGTTCTACTCGATTTGGCGTTAATAGCAAATATGGTAATTTTCCTGGTATTGCTCTAGGTTGGAATATGAGCAACGAAGAATTTATGAAACAAATTCAGTGGCTCGATTTGTTCAAAGTAAGAGCAGGTTGGGGTGCTGTAGGAAACCAAGGGGTAGCACCTTACCAAACACAAAGCTTGGTAAATCGTACAGCTTATGCTTGGGAAAATACAGCCGCTTTTGGGTATCGCCCCAATACCATCGGTAATCCAGATTTAAGATGGGAAAGTTCGGCTACAGCCAACGTAGGGTTTGATTTCAGCTTGTGGAAAGGCCGCTTACAGGGTTCGTTAGAATTGTACCAAACCAATACGACAAATCTCTTGTTGTCTGACCAATTGCCTGGCTCTACAGGATTTAGTTCTGTTACCAGAAACGTAGGTGAAACCCGCAACAGAGGGATTGAACTAGGCTTTTCGACAGTAAACGTTGATACCAAAGGCGGATTCAGATGGACAACAGACTTCCAATTTACCAAAAATAAAGAAGAAATTATATCGCTTTACAACGGTGCAGTTGATGACATCGGTAACAAATGGTTCATTGGTCAACCACTCAATTCGTTCTTCGATTTCAAGAAAGTAGGCATCTGGCAAGTAAGCGAAGCCGACCAAGCTAAGAAATACTATCCTGGCGACAACGCCAATGCCTTGGGTGCTGGTGTAGGGCAAATCAAGGTACAAGATACCAATGGCGATGGCGTAATCAACGCAAGCGATAGAGTTTTACTTGGTTCTGATGTTCCAGACTTCTCGGCAGGTTTAACCAACCGTTTTACGTATAAAAACTTCGATTTATCGTTTTTCTTCTTTGGTCGTTTTGGACAAACGATTGTGAGTGGTTTCCACCAAAACAACAACGCTTTGGCTGGTCGTTACCAACAAATCAAAGTTGATTACTGGACACCAAACAATCCAAATGCCGAATTCCCTCGTCCATTCAGTAACCAAGAGTTTCCTCAATACAATACCACTTTGATTTACTTTGACGGTTCATTCATTAAATTAAGAAACATCAACTTTGGTTATACCTTCAAAAATACAGCCGCTAAGAGATTGGGTATGGAATCGTTGAGAATTTTCTCTAGTATTCAGCAACCATTCATTTGGGCACCGTTCATTTCTAAATATAACGGTGTTGACCCTGAAACATCAGGAACATCAGTCAACAATGGTATTACACCAGCTACTAAGATTTTCACAGTAGGTATCAATGCCAAATTCTAGTGGTATCATTTAGAAAGAATACATGTTAAAGTAAATTTTAAATAGAAAAAATTATGAATCTTAGATATATTTTAAAACCAGCAAAAATCTTAGGAATCACGGCTCTTATCTTATCGGGGCAAGCGTGTTCGGGGATATTAGATGAAACGGTGGTATCAAATATCAGTAGCAATTATATGAGTACGGCTTCTGGTTTTGAGGCAGCAGTCAATGC
>JACCDR011221046.1_pt1 | contig 33097 bp, 28 predicted proteins | sample 7446431 | NCBI WGS metagenome assembly JACCDR01 (sample SAMN15323443, study PRJNA562643) | freshwater metagenome | isolation source: river surface water | place: USA:Blue River Watershed | collected 2017-08-17
CTTTTTGCAGTTGTGGCGCCAAGAATCCTTGCGGTAATTCTTGTTCTTGTTTGAAGGTGACCCATTCAAAATTAGCGGCATCCGCAAGCACTGCATTGAGTAGCTGGTTATTTAAGGCATGGCCGGTCTTGTAAGCCCGGAACTCACCCAAAATGCTGTGGCCACACATGTAAAGATCACCAATGGCATCCAAAATCTTGTGCTTGACGAATTCATCGTCATAGCGCAACCCATCTTGGTTCAACACTCGGTATTCATCCATCACCACGGCATTATCGTAGCTACCGCCCAAGGCTAAATTGTTGGCGCGCAGATATTCGATATCGCGTAAAAAACCGAAGGTACGAGCACGGCTTATATCTTTGATAAAACGCGCCGCAGAGAATTCCATCGTCACATGTTGCCGTGTTTGTGAAATCACCGGATGATCAAAGTCGATGGCAAAATCTAAACGGAAGCCATGGTGTGGCACAAACTCGGCCCACTTATCACCATCTTCAACCCGTACTTTTTGCTTGATACGAATAAAGCGTTTGGCTTGTTTTTGCTCAGTCAAACCGGCTTGTTGTAACAAGAAAACAAACGGATTGGCGCTGCCATCCATAATTGGAATTTCAGCCGCATCAACTTCGATCAATAGGTTATCCACACCAAGCGCAGCCAAGGCCGCCATTAAATGCTCAGTGGTCGACAAGCGAACACCTTCAGGATTGATCAAACAGGTACAAAGCACAGTGTCACCCACCATGGACGGGTCCACTTTAAACTCGACCACAGGGGCAAGATCGACGCGACGGAACACAATACCAGTGTTATCAGGCGCTGGACGCAATGTCAGCGTGACTTTTTCACCTTTATGCAAACCAACACCAACAGCGCTGACGGTCTTGCGAATGGTACGTTGTTTAATCATTTGTTTTTCCTGTCCATTTTTTGAACACAACCCAAACGGCGGCGCAGCATATCACATGAATTCTGCGCTGCCAACGGTTCTCGTGTACGCCAACCACAACAAGCTCACGCTCTATCAATGGCAAGAGAGTGAGCTGCGGTCAGATCATCGTTGGCAACTAGTCTGACTGTTTACGTAAAAACGTAGGAATATCAAAGATATCCAAATTCGACTTCTGCTCAGGTGCCGCCGGTTTGGCCGCGACCGGCTCCACCGCTGCCGGCGCTACGGGTTCAGCACGGTATTCGCGCGCTGGTGGCGCCGCATTACCATATACAGTACCCGCCTGACCATAAACGCCCGCTGAATGACCATAATTTGGCCGCGGCGCTTCTTGTGGTACGGCACGATGCTGTGGATTATGCATTAAATTAATATCTTGCTTGCGATCAGTACCGATCCCCGTCGCCACGACCGTGACCCGCAGCTCATCGGTCATTTCAGGATCAATCACAGCGCCCACCACCACAGTGGCGTTCTCAGACGCAAAGGATTTCACCGCATTGCCCACAATTTCAAACTCTTCGATACTGATATCAAGACCGGCAGTGATATTGACCAAAATACCTTTCGCGCCCGATAAATCAATATCTTCCAACAATGGGCTTGAAATCGCTTGTTCAGCAGCTTCTTCGGCACGATCTGGGCCTGACGAACGGCCAGTACCCATCATGGCAGTACCCATTTCAGACATTACGGTACGCACGTCGGCAAAGTCAACGTTGATTAAACCAGGACGGGTAATCAATTCAGCAATACCTTGCACGGCGCCCAATAACACATTGTTGGCGGCCTTAAATGCATCCAATAAACTGGTGCCTTTGCCCAATACTTTTAATAGTTTGTCGTTTGGAATAGTGATCAGCGAGTCCACATGCTTGGATAGTTCGTGAATACCTTCATCGGCAAAGACGGAGCGTTTTTTGCCTTCAAATGGGAAAGGTTTGGTCACGACTGCCACGGTCAAAATCCCCAGCTCTTTTGCCACTTGCGCCACAATAGGTGCGGCGCCAGTGCCTGTACCACCACCCATACCGGCAGCAATAAACACCATGTCTGCACCCATCAGGGTTTTCTTAATGGTTTCGCGATCTTCTTCCGCCGCGCGGCGACCCACATCAGGGTTTGCACCTGCACCTAAACCTTTGGTAACGCTAGAGCCCAGTTGTAACGTGACATTGGCCGAAGAGTTGCGCAGCGCTTGAGCATCGGTATTGGCTGCAATAAATTCAACACCTTCAATATTGCTGGCCACCATATATTCCACGGCGTTACCGCCACCGCCACCGACACCGACGACTTTAATGACAGCTTCTTCGCTGTGGTTTTCCATTAACTCAAACATGACTATTCTCTCCGTCTCAACGCTATCTGTTAGAACTCACGCTTAAACCAGTTGGTAATTTTGCGCACAATACCGCCAACTGATTCACGTGAAGCCACGGCATTTTGCTGCTGCTGACGCATTTCTTTGCCGTATAACAGCAACCCGACGACGCTGGCGTACGCGGGGTCACTGACCTGTTGTTTTAAACCAGTCACTTGGGCTGGATACCCGAGCCGAACTGGCATTTGGAATATATCTTCTGCACACTCTACCGCGCCGGCCATCTTGGCAGTTCCGCCGGTGATCACGATACCGGCTGCAATTTGCTCTAACAAACCACTGCGACGCAGCTCAGCCAATACCAATTCAAATAACTCACGAAACCGCGGTTCAACCACTTCCGTCAAGGTATGACGCGACATGGTTCGTGCGGCACGACCACCAACACTGGGCACTTCAATCTGCTCTTCAGTACCAACCCACTGCTGCATCGCGCAGGCGTATTTAATTTTGATGTCTTCAGCATGCCCGACCGGGGTGCGGAAGATTTTGGCGATATCGCTAGTGACTTGATTACCCGCCACCGGAACCACCGCACTATGTCGCAGCGCACCATTGGTAAATACCGAAATATCCAAGGTGCCGCCGCCCATATCAATCAGGCACACGCCCAAGTCTTTTTCATCGTCCGTCAATACGGCATAGCTGGAGGCTAAACTGGAAAAAATCAATTGGTCGACATGTAAACCACAGCGCTCGACACATTTTTCGATATTGCGCGCCATATCATTGCCACAGGTAATAATGTGTGCTTTCGCCGACATCCTCACCCCGGACATGCCGATCGGGCTCTTAATCCCTTCTTGCGTATCGACGGTAAACTCTTGCGGGATCACATGCAGTAAACGACGCTCTGCCGAGATAGGCACTGATTTTGCGGCATGGATCACACTATCTACGTCATCTTGCGTCACTTCGGTATCACTGATGGGCACCATGCCACTCTCGTTTTGGCATTTGATATGCTTACCCGTGATGACTAAATACACCGACGACACACTGCAGTTGGCTTGCGCTTCGGCTTCTGCCACCGCTTGTTGTACCGAGTTGACTACCAAATTCAAATCGTTGACGCCGCCTTTATCCATACCGCGCGCCAGCTGATTGCCGACACCGACAATACTCAGCTGCTGATCTGGCGTGATTTCACCTATCACCGCTTTGATACGCGAAGTGCCAATATCCAATCCAACAATAAGATTCCGATCCAACGACTTGGTCATGCTTTTCTCTTTTCTGTTATCACAGGGGCCGCAAATTTGACGGCAATGCCGGTGTCATAGCGCAAATCAACTTGCTCGATCGGCTCGGCTTTGTGCTTACTCACTTCGGGATACAATTCAATAAAACGCTGTACCCGTTTTAGTGTATCTTCACGCCCTAACTTCAACTCTATGCCTGAGGTTAACGTCACTTGCCACGCAAATCGATCGGACAAGGTTAACGCTGAGGCTTCAAAACGATGCAATTTTAAAAGGCTTTGTACCTGCTCATACATCGCCAATGTATCTTGCTCTGTCCCTGCCGGACCGGCTAAACGCGGCAGTGTCGCCGTTACATCCTGTAATGGCGCTTTAAACACCATCCCCGCGTCATTGAGTAAATAATCATTATTCCACACTGCTCGAGGTTGATGCTCGGTGATGACCAGTACCAAGACGCCGGGCCATTGCTTACGCACGGCGGTATGGTACACCCAAGGCTGCTGCTGCAAATACTGCTGAACTTGATCAACATTCACTTGGAAGAAATTACCAACAAAGGCTTGCTGCAACTGGGCTTGTAACTGTTGCGGTTTTATGTGTTTAAAATCACCGATCAACCGAACCTGCTGTATAGGCGCGCTTTGCTGCTGCTGCCCCCATTGCCACACCTGCTGTAAACACCATACCACGAGCCATAGCGACAACAAAAAAAACAACACGCCGCCCACAAAGGCAGGCGTGAATCGACTACGTTGACTCGGCCGAGGTGTGACTTTAATCATGAAAACCTATGCACTTCTACCCATTCGACGCTTTAAGCTGGGCAATATTTAATTGCTGTGCTGCCAACTGCTTGGCTAAAGCACCGATATTACCCGCACCTTGCGTCAATAATACATCGCCATCGCGCAGCACATCCGCCAAGCTCACCGCTAAATCTGCCGGCGTCGCCACATAAATAGGATCCAATTGACCGCGCGCTCGAATCGAACGGCATAAACTGCGGCTGTCCGCACCGGCAATAGGCGCTTCGCCAGCACTGTAAACCTCGAGCAACAGCAGCACATCAACACCAGACAATACCTTGGTAAAATCTTCGTATAAATCACGGGTACGGGTGTAACGATGTGGCTGATATGCCATCACCAAACGCCGCTCTGGCCATGCACTGCGCGCTGCCGCTAACGTGGCCGCGACCTCACTTGGGTGATGACCATAATCATCCACCAACAACACCTTGCCACGCCCCGTATCAAACTCGCCATATTGCTGGAAACGTCGACCAATACCTTCAAATTTCTTCAATGCCGCCAAAATAAAGGCTTCATCAATACCTTCATCACGCGCCATCGCAAAGGCGGCGGTGGCGTTCAACGCATTGTGCCGCCCCGCTAAATTCAGCTCAATCGCATGACGCTGACCTTGTGGGTCAATGATGGTAAATTGTGTTTGTGTGCCAGACTGGCTGAAATCTTCAATCCGATAGTCGGCATCGTCACTAAAGCCATAAGTTAACAGTGTGCGTCCAATCTGCGGTTGCAGCTCACGCAATACCGGATCATCGATACACAGCACAACCGCGCCATAAAATGGCAGATTATGACAAAACTCGAGGTAGGTGGCTTTCATTTTTTCAAAATCACCATGGTAGGTTTCCATGTGATCTGGTTCGATATTGGTGACAATGGCGGCCATGGGCTGCAAATGCAAAAATGACGCATCACTCTCATCAGCCTCAGCGATCAAATAACGACCACCACCCAAACGAGCATTGGTTCCCGCCGAGTTTAATAAGCCACCGATGACAAAGGTTGGATCTGTGCCAGCTTCGGCAAAAATTGAGGCGACCAAACTGGTGGTGGTGGTTTTACCATGCGTCCCCGCAATGGCAATACCGTGACGAAAACGCATTAATTCTGCCAACATTTGTGCACGACGAACCACGGGAATGCGGCGCTCAATCGCCGCCGCAATTTCAGGGTTATCGGTTTTAATAGCGCTCGACACCACCACCACACTGGCACCATCGATGTGTTTGGCATCATGACCAAACGCGATCTCAGCACCGAGACTACTGAGCCGTTCCACCACAGGGTTAAGGCCTAAATCAGAACCGGAAATTTTATAACCTTCGTTCAGCAGAACTTCGGCAATACCGCCCATGCCCGCACCGCCGATGCCGACAAAATGAATGCGGTCGACCCGACGCATAGCGATTTTTTCTTGTTGTACCACGTTACGAATCACAGGATTACGCAGGGTTTGATTCGGCATGACTTGACCTTATAATTTCTTGGCAAATGGCTTGTACACGCTGTGCGGCGTCGTCTACCGCGAGCGCCCGCGCCTTGGTGGCCATTTGAATTAATGCTTGACGATCGTTTAACCAGCGCGTCAGAAACGGCACCAATTCGCCACGCTCAAACTGCGGTTGCGGCAGCAACACTGCCGCACCTTGCGTCGACAAATACTGCGCGTTGGCCGTTTGATGATCATCAATAGCCGATGGCAATGGCACAAATACAGCCGCAACACCGGCACATGCCACTTCACTCACAGTCAATGCACCGGCACGGCAAATCACAACATCGGCCCACGCAAAATTGGCGGCCATATCATCAATAAAGGCGCTGACATCTACCTGCAATTGCGGCGTGTTAGCGGCTAAACGGGCGTAATTCGCCTGCACCTCTGCGGCCATGCTCGTGCCAGTTTGGTGACGAACATGTACCGGGCCAAGCGCCGCCACCTGCTGCAATTGCGCGGGAAGCAACTGGTTAAACACTTTGGCGCCTAAGCTACCACCGACGACCAAAATATTTAAGCCTTTACTCAAATTATTCTGCACTTTGCACGAAATTAACGCAGCACGTACCGGGTTACCTAAGCAAATCCGATCGGCGCGCTCGGCAAATGCACTGGGGAAGGCCACCAGTACTTTGGTCGCCACACGCGCCAATAATCGATTTGTGGTCCCTGCGACCGCATTTTGTTCATGGATCAGCAGTGGGATCTTCGCTGCCGCGGCCGCCAATCCCCCAGGGCCACTGGCATAACCGCCAAAACCAAGCACCAGCACCGGTTGCACCTGCCGCAGCAGCCGTTTGGCTTGTAAGAATGATTGCAACAACATCCAAGGCGCGGTCAGCACATCGCGCCAGCCTTTGCCACGGATACCACGCACCTGAATACTGTGAAATGTAAAACCAAAGCTAGGTACTAACCGTGCTTCCATTTTGTCGGCGGTGCCCAGCCAGTGGATTTCATAACCGTCAGCTGCTAATAAAGTGGCCACCGCTTGCGCCGGGAATATATGACCACCGGTGCCCCCAGCCATGATTAAAATATTCGGCTTGCGCTTTTGCTGAGGCGTGATCGTTTGCAACGCAGCATTCATCGTGCCGGCCCCGCTTTGATGGCTTGTTTGCCTTTTAAACGCACTTCAAAATCGATCCGCAGCACTATCGCCGCCGCCACAAACATAATAATCAAACTACTGCCACCATAACTAATAAACGGCAAGGTCAGGCCTTTGGTCGGCAATACGCCACTGGCAACGCCCAAATTGACGAAGGTTTGAAAACCAAACCAAGTGGCAATGGCATACGCCAAAAAGCCGTGGTAACTCAGGCCCTTTTGAATGGCTTTTTTACCAATCAACAAACCTCGGATAAACAACATAAATAACAACGCCATCACCACAGTTACACCAATCAGGCCGGTTTCTTCCGCAATGACCGCAACAATAAAATCCGTGTGCGCTTCGGGCAAATACTCAAGTTTTTGCACCGAGTTACCTAAACCTTGCCCTTCCAAACCCCCGCGGCCAAAGGCCATCAATGATTGCGTGAGCTGGTAACCGTCACCAAATTTATGCTGCCACGGATCTAAAAAGCTGGTCACGCGGCGCCAGCGATATTCGCTGGTAAAGGCCAGCGTCATAATCGCCAGTAACCCGGTAATCAGCAGGCCGATAAATTGCCAAAGCTTGGCACCGGCTAAAAACAATAAGGCCACGGCGATGGCAAACAGCACGATCACAGTTCCCAAATCAGGCTGCTGCAATAACAAGGACGCAAATACCACCATAATGGCCATCGGCTTTAAGAAGCCTTTGATATTGTCCCGCACCTCATCATGGCGCCGCACGAGGTAACTACCGATATAAATACAAAAAAACAACTTCGCCGGCTCTGCCGCTTGCACATTGATAGGACCTAGCGCAATCCAGCGTGTACTGCCTTTGACTTCACGGCCCACCAATAACACCGCGATGAGCATCAGCAGCCCAACGCCCAACCATACCAGGTTGGTGTCATGCCACCATTGGATCGGGATCCGTAGCACTTGGTATCCGATGAAAATGCCTGCACTGACATACGCCAAGTGGCGCATGGCGTAATACAATGGATTACCGACCAAACGCTCCGCAACTGGCATGGATGCGCTACTCACCATGACCACGCCAATACAGACCAGTAACGATAGTAGTGTCAGGTAAAATCTATCGTAACTTGCCCCATCATCGCCTTGCCACCAAAGGCTAAAGCTATGGGTTTGTGAAGCAATACCTTGCTGGAACCACTGCATCATGACCAATACCGCAACACAGCATCGGTAAATACCTGGCCGCGCTCTTCATAATTTTTAAACATATCTAAACTGGCACATGCCGGAGATAACAACACCACGTCACCGGCCTGCACATGACTGGCGGCGTATTTGACGGCAGCCGCAATATCCGCCACGGCGACACTGTGGGAAATACAGGCCGCAATCGCAGGACCATCTTTTCCTAAGGTTAAAACTTGATACACATCGCGCTCGAGCACCTGCGCCAACTCAGTGAAATCGGCACCTTTACCATCGCCACCGGCAATTAACCACAACCGCCCCTGCACATCAGGCTTCAGCCCCGCTATCGCCGCTAAGGTCGCCCCGACATTGGTGGCCTTCGAATCATTGATCCAGCGCACTTGGTTATGCTGAGACACTAAAGTGCAGCGATGTGGCAGCGCATGAAAGGTTGCCAATGCCTGTTTGATGCCGTCGCGATTGGCCCCCGCTTGAAGCGCAAGTGCGGCAGCGGCCAAGGCATTAAAATAATTATGGCGCCCGACTAATCGAATATCCGACAATGGCATCAACACCTCACCTGCCACCATCAAACAAGCCACAGTCGCAGCTTCGCTGTTCAACTCACCGGTTGCCACCTCAACGATACCGTAGCCGGTGTGGCTGGCATCAAAACTGAGCCCAAGTAAGGTCATGGCGGGCTGCGCGGACAACTGAGGCAAGGTCAAGCCATCGTCGGCGTTGTATACGGCCACATCACAGTGCAAGAAAATTCGTTGTTTCGCCGCCGCATAAGCCGCCATGCTGCCATGACGGTCAAGGTGATCTTCGGTCACATTTAAATTGACTGCCGCCCGCAGCGCCAAGCTGTGGGTGGTGTCTAATTGAAAACTAGACAGCTCCAGCACATAAACCGCGGCCTCATCCATGGCGAGCGCATCCAACACGGGCAAGCCAATATTCCCAGCCGCAATCGCATTGATCCCGCTTTGCTTTAGCATCTCAGTCACCAGCATGGTCACCGTCGACTTACCATTGGAGCCTGTGATACCTAGCACTGGTTTTTGGTTTGCCAAGGCAAATAGTTCGACATCACCAATAATATGCACACCTTGTGCGATGGCGAATCGAATCGCAGGCTGTTGCAGGTCCAGCCCAGGGCTTACCACCAGAATATCCATGCGGGCTAAGCGATTGGCGTCCAGCTCGCCTAAATAAATACCGTCCACTTTTTCGCTGGCAATCTGCTCTAGACCGGGGACTTTCAAACGGGTATCCATCAATACCGGTTTCACACCATGTTTCAATAGATAACGCACCGTCGATAAACCGGATAACCCCAAGCCAATCACAGCGACGCGTTTGCCTTGAAATAATTTAACCATAGTGCGTTTCCTTGAAAGCAAGGGTTAACAACCACACCACGCTTAGCGCAGTTTTAAGGTTGCCAATCCAATCAATACAAAAATAATCGACATAATCCAAAACCGGACAATCACGCGCGGTTCTGGCCACCCTTTCAGCTCATAGTGGTGGTGAATCGGAGCCATACGGAAAATTCGTTGCCCACGTAATTTGTAGGAGCCGACTTGCAAAATGACCGATAGCGTTTCGATGACAAAAATCCCCCCCATGATGATCAGGACGATTTCTTGCCGTACCAACACCGCAATCACCCCCAAAATGGCACCCAGTGCGAGCGAGCCAACATCGCCCATAAAGACTTGGGCTGGGTAAGTGTTAAACCATAAAAAGCCTAAGCCCGCCCCAACGATAGTGGCGCATACCACCACCAACTCACTGGCATGTGGCAAATAAGGGATATTCAGGTAATTGGCAAAATTCACATTGCCGCTAGCATACGCAATGATGGCAAACGCAAACGCCACCATGATGGTGGGCACTATGGCCAAACCGTCCAAGCCATCCGTCAAATTCACCGCATTACTAAAACCGGTCATAATGAAATAGGTGGTGACAATAAAAAACAGCCCAAGCTGTGGCATCACATCTTTTAAAAATGGCACCACCAGGCTGGTTTCTGCTGGCCGCTCCGCGGTGGCATATAAAAAGAAGGCAATGCCGATGGCAAAAACGCTTTGCCAGAAGTATTTCCAGCGTGCGATCAAGCCCTTCGGATCTTTACGGATCACCTTGCGGTAATCATCAATAAATCCAATCCAGCCATAGCTGACCAACACAAACAACACTACCCAGACATACTTATTGCTAAGGTCAGCCCACAGCAAGGTACTGATGGCGATTGCACCTAAAATCAGCAAACCGCCCATGGTTGGAGTGCCTTTTTTAGAGAAGTGGCTGTCTGGGCCGTCGTTACGAACCACTTGACCAATCTGCAACCGCTGCAGCGCAGCAATCAGTTTGGGGCCAAAGTACAAGCTCAGCAGCAAAGCCGTCAAAATGCCGAGGATGGAACGAAAGGTTAAATAACTAAACACGTTAAAGGCACTGACAAATTGTGTCAGGTACTCGGCTAACCACACTAGCATGACGGATCCTCCTGCTGACAACGTTCTAGCAAGTCCTGGACAACCAGCTCCATTTTGGCGCTACGAGAACCTTTCACCAAAATGGTCAGATCCGCCGCTTGTTGCAGGATGGGGGTTAATTTTTGCACTAATGACTGACGCGAACTGAAATGCGCGCCCTGTGCCAACATCACATCACTGGCACTTTGTGATAACACACCTAATGAATACAGCAGGTTCACGCCTTGCGCACGAGCGTATAAGCCGACTTCTTCATGGTAAAGCCGCGCGTTCGCACCCAGCTCCGCCATATCGCCCAGCACTAAGACGCGCTGCCCCGGATAGGTGACTAATAAATCAATCGCCGCTTTGGCGGAGTCCACATTGGCATTGTAGGTATCATCAATTAAACGCACCCGCGCATTGGCCTGAATAAGATTGATACGCCCTTTCACCGGCTGCATGGCTGCTAAACCTAACTGCACATCCATTAAACTGGCACCCGCCGCGATGGCGACCGCTGCTGCTGCTAAGGCATTGAGGACATTGTGCCGACCAGGTAACACTAACTGAATAAAAATCTGCCCTTGTGGACTATGCAGGGTAAAACCAGCACAGCCTTGTGCGTTTAGAATAATATCAGTGGGGTAATAATCGGCATCCGAGGTTAAACCGAAGCTTTGCATCGGCCGCTCTTGCAGGCGCTGCTGCCAATACGGGAAAAACTCGGTATCCCGCGGCACTATGGCTAAACCATGCGCCGGTAACCCCGAATAAATTTCGCCTTTGGCACGCGCGACACCAAATAAATCACCAAATCCTTCCAGATGCGCGGCGGCGACATTGGTGATCACCGCTACATCAGGCCTCACCAATGACGTGGTATAGGCAATTTCGCCTAAATGATTAGCGCCAAGCTCCATCACAGCATATTGATGTTGCGGTTCCAACCGCAATAACGTTAAGGGCACGCCAATGTCATTGTTAAAATTTCCGGCAGTGGCCAACACGTTACCAAGGCGCGATAAGATCGCTGACATCATTTCTTTCACCGTGGTTTTACCCGCTGAGCCCGTCACCGCCACAGTTTTCAGTTGGATTTGCTGACGCACGTATGCGCCTAGTTGCCCCAGTGCCAAACGGGTATCCGCCACCACTAACTGTGGTACTGGACTGGCAACTGCATGATCAACCACCACGGCGCTGGCGCCTTTAGCGGCAACCTCAGTGATAAAATGATGGGCATCAAAATTTGGCCCTTTCAAGGCAATAAATAAATCGCCAGCCGCAATGGCACGGCTATCGGTGCTAACACTGGTGATGGTCTGCGTCGCAGCGTGCTCATCACCAATCAATTGCGCCGATAATACAGACGCTAGTTGAGCTAAACTCAGCGCTATCATCGAGACATCTCCGCATGCAGTTGGTCAATATAGCGTCGCTCATCGTAATCGCGACTATATTGGCCAATAATTTGGTAGTTTTCATGGCCTTTTCCCGCCACCAGAATCATATCGTGACGATGGGCTTCAATTAAGGCGAGCTTGATCGCGCGCTCCCGATCCGGTTCAATTTGACAGTTCGCGGCTGTTGTCATACCGGCCACTATATCCTGACAAATCGCATCGACCGATTCGGTCCGCGGATTATCAGCGGTAATAATAACATGATCGGCAAAACGCTCGGCAATTTGTCCCATCAATGGCCGCTTGCCTTTGTCACGATCGCCGCCGCAACCAAACACACACCATAGGTGCCCCTGACATTGCTGCCGCAGTGCCTGTAAACTTTGCTGCAAGGCATCCGGTGTATGGGCATAATCCACCACCACACTCACATCATCAGGAAAGCGCCATTGCTCCATCCGGCCAGGGACGGGTTTTAACTGTGCCGCCGCTTGTACCAGGCGAGGCAGTGACCAGCCCTGCATTAACAAGGCGCCCATGGCGGCCAATACGTTTTGCACGTTAAATTCAGCAAGCAGCGGGATCTGTAACTGGAAATCACCCAGATGACTATAAAGACGCAGCCGGAAGCCATGACCATCGGCGCGTAACTCGTCGTAGCCGAGATAACGCTCATAGGTCTGACAATCTGCCAAACGGCCATACGCCAATAACGGTTGTGTACATTGCGCGGCCAATGCGCGACCAAAGGCATCCGAGACGTTGATCACCACCTTGTCCGCTTGCTGTGGTTTAAATAACAAGGCTTTGGCCTCACCATAGGCTTGCATAGTGCCATGGTAGTCCAAGTGGTCACGGGTTAAATTGGTAAACACGGCACACGCAAACTGCAATCCCGCCACACGCTGCTGCGTCATGGCATGGGACGATACTTCCATAGCGATATGGCTTCGACCTTGCTGCTGCATCTGGGCAAAAATACGATGCAACTCCGTCAAATGCGGTGTGGTGTTGGCCAGAGGGGTTAACGCCTGATAATGACCGTACCCCAAAGTACCAATCACCGCAGACGGCTGTTGCAACAGTTCCGTCAGCTGATGGATAAAAATAGCAGTACTGGATTTGCCGTTGGTCCCGGTAATGCCATACAACGCCATATCGGTGACGGCGTCATGATAAAAGCGCTGGATCACAGCCGGCAACACCGCGGATAACGCTGGCCAATACAGCACGCGAGGATCTTGCTCTAGTGCGGCATCCACATCATCAGGCCATGCATCGGTCAACACTAAAGCTGCCCCCTGCTGCAAGGCTTGTCGAATATATTGACGCCCATGGTTGCTATGGCCGCGAATAGCTAGAAACACATCGCCCGTTTGGATCTGCTGGCTATTCACGCGAAGCTCAGCATGGCTAGGGACGTTTGGGCGGTTTTCTAAGGCAGAAAGCGACTGTCCTGGGACAGTCGCTTTAAAGGCATCTAACCACTTAAAGATCCGGTTATCCGGCATCTGGGCCTCCGGTAAGTTGCGAGATCCGGCTGTCATTGCCATCCGGTGGTAAGTTCATCAGCTGCATTGCGGCCCCCATGACCGCGGCAAACACAGGTGCGGCGACTTCGCCACCATAATAATAATCACCACTGGGCTCATTGATAATGACTACGCAAGCCAAACGCGGAGCTGAAATTGGGCCAATCCCGGCAAAAGATCCAATGTAATCATCACCATAACCACCAGCGATAGCTTTTTTGGCTGTACCGGTTTTACCACCTACGCGATAGCCAGGCACCCGAGCTTTGGTGGCGGTACCACCTTTTTCAGTCACTTGTTCCAGCATCTCGATCATGGCTTCGGCGTGTTGTTCACTCACCACCCGCGTGCCAGGCGCCGGTTGCTCAGCTTTCACTAAGGTTAATGGCCGCATCACACCACCATTGGCAATGGCCGAATACATACGCGCCAATTGTGTGGCCGTCACGGTCAAACCATAGCCAAACGACATAGTGGCACGCTCAAAATCAGACCAACGCCGCCGCTCTCTAAAATTACCCGCGCTTTCACCCAAAATACCGATGCCGGTATCAGCGCCTAAACCCATTTTAAAATACATGTCCATCATGTCTTTATGCGGCATGCCAAGCGCAAGCTTGGTCACACCGATATTTGATGACTTCCGAATGATACCAGTCAGATCCAAATCGCCATAGCCATTGGTATCTTTAACGCGGCCACCGCCCATCACCATAGTACCGTGCCCCGTCGGAATGATGGTTTGCATGGTTGCAGTACCGTTTTCCAACGCTGCCAATACTGGCAATGGTTTTACCGTAGAACCTGGTTCAAAGGTGTCGGTAATGGCTCGATTGCGGAACAAATGGGAAGGCGTTCCTTTGCGGTTATTCGGATTAAACGATGGGCTATTCACCATGGCAAGCACTTCACCGGTGTGCACATCAACTAACACCACCGACCCCGAGGTAGCACCAAAGGTCATCACGGCCTTTTTCAGCTCACGATAGGCCACGGCTTGGATCCGCTGGTCGATACTTAGTTGTAAATCACGTGATTTGGTGCCGGCTTTTTCATCCAAGACTTCGATTTCTCGACCTTTGGCATCTTTACGAACTAACTTACGGCCCGGCGTCCCGGTGAGCAGGGTATCAAACTGTTTCTCGATGCCTTCAACACCATGATCATCGGTATTGGTAAAGCCCAGTAAATGTGCAGCAACTTCACCGGTTGGATAATAGCGACGTGATTCTTGTTTAAAATACACCCCTGGCACTTTTAATTGCCGGATGTAATCCACTTTGGCTGGGCTGGCGTGACGCATTAAATACACATAGCGTTTACGCGGATCAGTACCAATGCGTTTTTTGAGCTCCGCTGGTGTGATTTGTAGCATGTCGGCTAAAGCGGCCCAACGCGCCGTGTCTTCAAACGCCTTGCCGTCGATAACCATTTTGGAATCCGCATAAATGGATTCAACCGGCACGCTCACCGCCAATTCTTCCCCATGCCGGTCTAAAATCATGCCGCGCATCATGTCATCTGATTTGACACGTAGTGTGCGCAAATCACCTTCGTGGACCAGCTTTTCCGGTTCGAGAACTTGTAAATAAGCCGCACGTGCAACCAAGCCGAAAAAAATAAATGAAATGGTGCCGATCACAAAGGCAAAACGCCAGTTGATCAGGGTTGGTTGTTGCCGGTTCTTCGGGTGCCGACTTTTTACTGCTGTTCTCATGGGTGATCCACCACTATATCCTGCGGTCCAACAGGGCGTACCATTTGCAGCTGTTTCTGTGCAATGTCTTCCACACGACTGTGTTCTGACAAGGCCCGTTGCTCCACCAGCAAGTTACGCCATTCCATATCCAGTGCATCGCGTTGTTGGTACAGCTTGTCTTGTTCAATCGTTAACTGCCGATTGAGATGCGTCATACCAACCACCGACAACGCCGATAGCACTGTGCAAATCAACAAAAACAACACCAGTTTGTGCTGTCCTAAATCCTTTAGGATCAGCCGATGTAACTGGATCCCGCTCATACCGCTTGACGCTCCGCCACTCGTAATACCGCACTGCGGGCGCGTGGGTTATCCGACAATTCGGCATCTGATGGCATAATGGCCTTGCCAACCAATGCTAAGGGCACCTTGGCATTGATCTGCGCTTCCGTCAGCGGCAAACCTTTTGGCACCGGGGCCGGTTTGCTGTGCTTGCGCATGAATTGTTTGACTAAGCGATCTTCCAAGGAGTGAAAGCTAATGACCGCCAAGCGACCACCGGGTTTTAACACCGACAAGGCACTTTCAAGCGCGCGGTTGACTTGCTCTAACTCACTGTTGATATAAATCCGGATCGCCTGAAAGCTGCGAGTAGCCGGATGCTTCTTCTCTTTATGAGATTTAGGCACAGTGGCGGCAATTAATGCCGCTAACTGGCCTGTGCGCTCTAGTGGCGCTTCCGCACGGCTCTGTACTATGGCGTTGGCGATTTTCCAAGCGAACTTTTCTTCGCCATACTCCCGCAGTACAAATGTTAAATCTTCGACATCGACCTGCGCTAACCACTGCGCTGCCGACAGTCCTTGCGTTGGATCCATTCGCATGTCGAGCGGACCATCGCGCATAAAACTAAATCCGCGTTCGGCATCATCCAGCTGAGGAGATGACACGCCTAAATCCAATAAAATCCCGTCGATCTGGCCTACCAATCCCAGCTGCTGCGCTAATTCACCCAGCTCAGCAAAGGTGCGATGGTGAATGCTAAAACGAGGATCTTGCGCTAGATCTTGCGCAGCAGCGATCGCCGTTGGGTCGCGATCAATCGCATGTAAGTGCCCACCAACCGCCAACTGCGCGAGGATGGCACGGCTGTGCCCTCCCCTACCAAAGGTACCGTCCAGATAAATTCCATCTGGTTTAATCGCTAGGCCAGCCAACGCTTCGTGCAAAAGCACGGAAATATGCCGATGTTCAGTCATTACAGCGTAAGCCCCTGCAAACGTTCTGAGAGTTCGGCGTCGCCACTGCTGGCCAGTTCTTGCTCAGCAGCCATATCGGCGTTCACCCGTTGATGCCAGACATCTTCATCCCAGAGTTCAAATTTATTTAATTGCCCGACCAAGCGTACGTTTTTGCTCAAATTGGCATGGCTTCGTAAGGTGGCAGGCACCAGAATGCGACCAATTTTGTCCATGTCACAGTCGGTGGCATGGCCCAGGATCAGACGTTTAAGACGTTTTTCTTGCGGATGAAAATCAGAGAGTTGGCGCAGTTTTTCTTCGATCAATTCCCATTCAGACACCGGATACAACACCAAGCAAGGGGCGAGATGGTCAATGGTACAAATCAGTTGGCCTTGTTCATCAGACAATAAGGAATCGCGGTAACGCGTCGGCAACGCTAACCGTCCCTTGTCATCCAATGTTAGGGCAAATGATCCACGAAACATCTTGATCCTATCTGGTTGTTATTTGATCCCGTTTGATCGCGTTTTTACCGCTTATCGATCGTGCATTGGATCGTTCAAAGATCCACTCTCTACCACTTTTTTACCACTTTCACCCACATTGTCACAGTTTAGGGGGCGAAATCGACTTGTGTCAAGGTAAAAACCCTGTTCAGACCTCGCTGCGAGCCAATAAATTCGCGGCTTAGCGCCAAGATGATGTTTTGAGTGGAGAAAAGTGGGAGTAAATACTTCACTTGCAGAAAATCGTCACGCGTAACCTTGTCAATGCAAGGTTAACAACGAGGGATACACCGCTTATCGCAGTGAGTGCTTCATCAGTCGCACTGGCTAATACAGTCAGATAATTCGCAGTGCGATCCTGTGGATCGCATCGTTTATGCCGTTAACATCATGTTGGATCCACCTTGCGGCGCAGCGTAGCGAGGATTGCGCTACTTATCACAGCTGTATTCAAGTTGAATGCGCTGAGGCAGTGGATTTAGCAAGTAAGCAAAAGATGCATAAATGAAAACAGTTCTCAATTAGATTAAAGCTGTTATACTGCACCTTGGACCACAATCCGTAAGTTTTGTGCGGTTGATGTGACGCCCTGGCGTTAGCGTCGATGGTATAAGTTCGTGGGTGTCTGTTGGTGAGGCACTATTTGTAGGTACTTTTTGTAAGTACTTTCTGTAGGTATTTTTTTCAACTCTTTGTTACGACGAAAGGCCATGTTCACTGATATCTTTATTCCGAGCATCCAACACAGCTATGCATTCTGGCTTGCTTTACTTTTAAGTGGTTATTTGGCGATCAGCTTGTCATTTAGTGCATGGCAACAATGGCAGCACTGGCTTGCCACGCAACGGCTTGCCCTGCAAATTACCAGGATCCGACGGCGCGGTGATTATATGTTAGTCACGCTGGCTCATCCAGCCGCCAAAGCCTTACCCAAGGCGCATGCTGGCCAGCACATCTTGTTATATCAAACCGACACGCAAGGCCGCACCATGAGCCGCGCCTATTCGTTAGTGCAATCCAGTCGACGTCGTCATCACTATCAACTGGCCATCAAAATTGAAGCCGATGGTCGTTTTACCAGCGGTTTATGGCAACAGCTGATCGAACAACAGCTGCGTCAACAGGTGGTGATTTGTAGTCGACCACGCGGACATTTTCGTTTAGCTGGCTGCTTTTCTTGGCGGTATGGCTGCTTACGTCGCCAACCACAGGTATTTATTGCCGCAGGTATTGGCATTACCCCATTTATCCCCATGCTATTGGCAAATTTACGGCTTGGCCGCCCTAGTGTGTTGTATTACCAAGCGCGGCATCGGCAAGATTTGCTGTGGCATCGTCTGTTTGTACGCTTGAGCCGCCAATTTAGCCAGCGCCGTGCACAGCAGCAGCCTCTCTTTGTGTATCATGCCTATTTATCGCAGCCCGATCTGGCATGGCAGCAGTTAACACATTCGTCAACGTCTTTGCCATGGCAGCCAGCCAGCGGCCGTGTGCAAGCGGCCACTATCGCCAATAGCTTTACTACGATAGGGGCTAGACAAGCCACCTATTATCTTTGTGCCAGTGATCAAATGGTGCAGCAACTGTTAACGCGGTTACGTAGTCACGGTCTGCGCCGGTTACGTTATGAATTATTTTCTGCGTCGCAAAGTCAACAAAAAGTGTTTATCGAATGTGGTGAACAGCGCTGGGAGGATCATGGTCATCGCAGTTTGCTCGAGGCGCTGTTGGTCAAACAAATTCCAGTCCCGAATGAATGTCATAGCGGTTCATGCGGCCTGTGCGCGGTGAAAATTTGCCAAGGCTCAGTGCGACAGACCTTGCAACCCGAAGCGGCAGTAAAGGATGGCACCGTACTGAGCTGCTGTGTTCAAGCCAGTTCAGATGTCGTTGTCGCACTATGCCAAGACGAGCTGCACGTGGACAGCGAAGCAACCTTGTTACCTACCGCTAGCATGCATCCAAGTCATAACGGTAGCAACAAAGGAACAGATGATAAAGAACTGATCCCCACCGCCATGACTGCATCAAAATCAGGCGCATAAAAATTTTTGCTTTTTTTGTCACACCTTAAGCAGCTGGCGTTTCTTAGTTATGAATAGCTTAAAAATGATCAAGCAACTCATACAACGACGAAGGAATCAACCATGAACAATATGCACCCAGCTTCAGTATCAACCCCTGTTGTATCTCGCCACGCTTTGCCACGCCATTTGAGTGGCATCGCGATCGCGGCGGTTGGCTTTATCACCGCCTGTAATTATGGCCATGGTTGGTTTATGCCAATCATCAGCTATACCCTGCTGCTGGCTGCGATTATTGGTACAGCCAATTATCATTTACCGGCGGAACAGCGCGCCAGCCGCACTGCTATCACGATCATCAATCTGGTGGGATGCAGTTTGTTAGTCGGTGCTTTGTGGTTTAGCGGACGCATGACGCAGATGTTCTAACCTGTCGCATGGCTTTCACTCCACCAGCGCATGCTTGTTCGAACATAATGAGATATAGGACAGGGTGTTGCAGCAATACCCGCGGTTGCAGTACCACCGCGGGTTAGATTGATAGCCAGACACCATGCTACATTCATGGCTGCATTCATGCACGACTATATTTATGCGGCTTTGTAGTGTGTTACTGTGTCATTCCATCGGAGGCACAGGTTGGGATCAGGATAGCGATCAACGGGTTTCGAACACTTTCACCACGCGTGATACGCCATTGACATGACGTGCAATTTCTACGGCGCGGTCAGCCTCAAATTGGTTCACAATCCCCATTAAAAATACTTCGCCGTTTTCAGTGACCACTTTAATGTTGAGTGCGCTGACCTGTTTATCGGCAATCAGTAAACTCTTCACTCGGGTGGTGATCCAGCTATCACGGCTGGTGGTGGTAAAGGTAATAGGGTTACCGATACGGATTTGATTTTGCACATCACGCACACCATGCACATTTTGCGCAACTTGGGTGGCCAATTCGACCAGATCCTGCGATGGTGCCTGCCCTGTAAGTAGCAATAACCCATTGTAGCTATTTACATTAATATTGGTGCGGCTATAGAGGTTTCGGTTCTGCTCAATCGCATCCTCGACCTTACTGATCACGGTTTTATCGTCAATCTGCACACCTAAGGTACGGCGATCCGTCACACCAGATTGGCCTGGTCCGCTCGCACAGGCCTGCAGTAAAAATGCCAAGCTCAGGATAGCTCCTGCTTTTAACCATGTTTTGCTAAACATTGAACGACTCCTTTTATGCTTTAAATCAATTCGTAGTTTCCAAGCGACTCGGACGCATACCACTGCGTGTCTTCACGTAGCGCAACATTTATGCATTCGCAGTCAACCAAAACACGCTTAGATATGTTCATGCTGCTGTGGAAACAAGGTGCTATCGATAAGTTCACAGACGCAGTGCAGTAAAAATACATAACATTCAAATACACGCGCGGGTCGATGCGCAGGAACTTTGAGCTCAACATCGGTATTGCCTAATAACCCCGACAATTCGCCGTTGTTATCTACGGTAAGCGCAATCACCGTCATATCTTTGGTGAGGGCAGCTTCGACCGCTTTAATCAACCCCGCTTCTTCCCCGGTTAATGACAATACCAATAAAATATCACCATCCTGCCCTAAGGCGCGGACTTGCCGCGCTAGCAAATCGTCGGGTTGATGTTTACCTGGGTTTAATGCCGCTAAATTACTTTGCAGTGCCACGGCGGGTAAGCAAGGCCGTTCGGTTTCAAACTGAGCCACCAATAGCTGCGCCATGTGCGCCGCCAGCGCCGTAGCCGCACCTTCACCACAGCACAACACTTTACGGTCGTTAATCAGCGCTTGCACTATACCCAGTGCCGCACTTTCGATCGGACCATATAGCGCCTCGCCGGTGGCGATCATGGTTTGGATGTTTTCGGTAAACAGCTGCCGAATATATTCTTGCATTACCACGTTTCCTGATTGCTAAAAGGCATTTTTTATCCATTCAATCTGCCAAGGTTCATCGCCACTGATGGCGATCACATCGAATCGACAAACGGGCGCTTGACCTTGTTGCTGTAAATACCACAGCGCCGTTTGCTGCAGTCGTTGTTGTTTGGTCGGGGTAATAGACGCTAAGGGCCCGCCAAAACGCCAATCGGCGCGATATCGCACTTCGACAAACACCCAGCAGTCAAGCTGCTGCATGATTAAATCTATTTCACCACCGGCCCAGCGTACGTTACGTGCTAGCAACTGCAAGCCCTGCTGGCTTAAATAATCCAGTGCTAACTGTTCAAAAAAATCGCCTTGGCGGCGTTTTTCGCTGGGCATATCGCTCCTTGCGGTGCTGAACCTTGCGGTGCGGTTTATCGTTAAACGGCCTATTGTCCGTGATTACGGGGTAACCTCATCACCTTGCTGCAGAGCCCTGAGCGCCCCTTGACGATACTGTGCCAAGGTTAACTGACGCTGAATTTGCTGCATGGCATCCAAGGTTAAACGCCCAGTTAAACCATGGTAACTCAGTGCCGGTACGTGTTGCTGCTGTTTTAACCGACCAACCATATGCAAGGCGTCGACGCCCATGGCAAATAAGCGCTGCAAGGTTTCGTCCTGATCAGGGTATAACTTATCGAATTCTTGACGCAGTTGGCTATCCGCTTGTCCTGGCACCAACCATGGCACTTCGGTCATGGTAATACCATTCAAATCACGAATATCAGTGCGATCCACGCTCAAGCTATGACTACGTGAACTGACATATATCGGCAGCGCCGGTGCCGTTGGGCTTACAGTGACATCAATAAAGGGTTTAAACATCCGCGTTTGCGCAGGATCGGCAATCAAATAAATGGCATCCACATCTAAGCGACTGTGAGGTTCAGCTTTGACTGGGCGGCCAGCCCACTTGGTCATTTGCGCAACACGCTGTGAACTGGCTGACGTTTCTAAGAAATTCGCAATCAAAGGCTGTAATTCATCTTTGCTACGGTAACTGTAAATCTCAGCATTTTTATTGTGTAAACGCTGCCAATCGGCTTTAAATTGCTCGGCCATTCGCTTGCCGACGGGGTTTTCTGCATAGATCAGCACCGGATGTTGGTGCTGTTTTTGGCTAAAGAAGCGCACCATTTGCTTGGCTTCATCTTCCATGCTCAGCGCAAAGAAAAATTGATCGGGCTGCAGCGAGGCCGTTTGCGGTTTGCTGTTTAAGAACAACGTTGGCCAGCGCCAATCTGCATGTTGCTGTAATTTATCCACATCATCACGCAGCAAAGGCCCAATGACAAAATCCACCTGCGCGCTCTTAAGCGCCTCTACAATAAAAGTGGCATCTTGCTGGCTGTCGATAAAGGTCAACTGCAGCTGTTCCGCATGGTCTGGGCTTGAGGCTGCTGCAGGTTGCGCCTGCTGGCGTTGAAATTGTGCCGCCAATAGACCTTGCTGTACCGCTTGCCCTAACGCTTTGAATTGACCACTCAAAGGTAACACGACCCCAATATGACGGGGAGCATAAGCACTACTCTGTGCCAACTGTTGGACGGCGCTCGGTAGTTGTGCGCCAGCCGGCATTCCGGGATGGCGAGCTTGCCAGTCTTGCAATGTCGCCGTCGTCGCATTGGCATCGCCAGCGGAGGTGGTCACACGTTGTACCAGCTCAATCCACGCCTGACGACGTGGGTGAACGGTTTTATTCAAGTGCGCCAGTTGACCAATATTAAGCTGCGCTAAGGCCGGCCACAGTTGCTGCCATAATGCTGGGTCGGTGTGATTGCCACTTAACGCATCCGCGTTTAACAATAACTCCGCCGCCGCCAACTGCATCTGTTGTTCTAACAAGAACTGACTGGCGGTCAAACTAAAATTAACCCGATCTTTAGGATCTACATCGGTTAAGGCGGTATTGATCGCCAGGGTTTGCGCTATCGCCCATTGCTGTTTTGCCAGCAGCGCTTGCAAATACGGCAAATAATTTTGTGCTCGAATAGCAGCAAAGGGGGATTGCTGTAACAGACGGGTAATGGCTAATGCACGATTGAGATTTTGCTGCTGCGACAGTACATCTGCCATGGCTCGGTCGATATCACTCGGCATGGGCGTTTGGGTGGCGGCGGGTTCAGTTTGTGCTAAGCCATCAGCACCGGTTGCCGTGGTGTTCAAACTGGCCAGGATTTGCTTGGCTTCGTTTAGCCACTGCAACTGCTGCTGAGCTTGCGCATCATCAGGCACGGCAAGCCCCGCGACCGTGGGATGACTACTCATCACTGCAGTGCCATCGATTGGCTGTGGTAGGCTGCCATCGCTTACTGGCGTGCCCACTGCAGACGATGTCGCAGCCACATCGCCTTGACGCGCCAATAAATCAGCAGGATTGCCAGCAACCATGGGTTCCGCCGCGCCTACGGCATCGTCACGTTGGATAGCATCTGTCGTAAGGGCACTGAGCTGATAGTCAGCTGATTCGCTGGCTGTGGTTGCCGGCGCTTTCACCGCGGTCGTATTGGTACTCGCGGGGCTATTTACCACGGGCGCTGGAGTACTGCCGCAGCCGGCTAATCCCACAGTTGCCAACAACAGCACCAGATATCGCCGCCGAAATGCGCTGTTGCGACTGAGCAAGGTTGAGTCAGAAGGCTGCGTAACCAAGTTAGCACTTTGATAAACATCAGACAAAAAATGCGGTGTAACTTTTGGCATGGGTTTAAACTTCGCCTCTGTTTTACATTTAAAATAGCGCCAACTGATGCTACGGCTCTCACCAAAGCGCATGAACATGGCATAACAGGCGCCATGAAAGATGAGATAAGCAACGATTCCAGCACAAGTTTGCTGGATTTCACCGTTGGCAGTTACAATAGCTCACAAATGATCGTCATCTTAACCCATTTCATGGCACGGGTCACGCCATCGGCAGTGCCGAAACCCGCGTTTTACGTGCTACCGCTAACCATTAGGCCACAGGATACTGCATGTCGACACCAAACGCCTCCATAGGCACGCTCTACATCGTTGCCACGCCCATCGGCAACATCGACGATATCAGCCAGCGCGCACAAGATATACTGCGTCACGTCGACTGGATTGCCGCTGAAGATACCCGTCGCAGTGGCCAGCTCTGCAGCCAACTGGGCATCAGCGCACGTTTTATTGCCTTGCACGATCACAATGAAAAGCAGCGCGCCGCATCACTGCTGCAAAAACTACAGGCAGGTGAACACGTGGCTCTGGTGTCTGACGCCGGTACACCGCTTATTTCGGACCCAGGCTATAGCTTAGTTCGACTGTGTCGTGATGCAGGGGTGAAAATTGTTCCAATTCCTGGACCTTGCGCACTGATTGCAGCCCTCAGTTGTGCCGGTTTGCCCACCGATAAATTTCAGTTTATCGGTTTTTTACCGGCTAAAAGTGGCCAACGCCAGCAAGTGCTACAGGCATTGCCTGGCAATGTCGGCACCATCATCTGTTACGAAGCCGCGCGGCGGGTGTTGGATACTCTTGACGATGTCGTGGCCGTCTATGGCGAGCAGCGCGAATTAGTGCTTGCGAAAGAAATCAGCAAAACGTTTGAGCATTTTGTGCATGGCACAGCCGCGGTGATCCGGCAATGGCTCACGGAAGATCCACAGCGCTGCCAAGGTGAAATGGTACTGATGATTGCACCAGCCCCCGCACGCGATGATGATGACATCAGCGATGAAGCCAAACGCACGTTGAAATTATTGATGCGTGAATTACCGCTAAAAAAAGCGGCGGCGTTAACCGCAGAAATCCATGATGAGAAGAAAAATGCGCTGTACAAGCTAGGCCTGAGTTGGGACCACGCCGAATCCTAGTGCTTTAAACATGCGCATCTAGGCCCCCAAGAGCGCGGTTGCTAAAATTAGCCATGCGGATTGATACCGTTCTGATGTATACTGCCGGCCGTGAGTTGGCTAAGACAATCGCTGCCTGCATCTGCAGGGGGAGGAAAGTCCGGGCTCCACAGGGCAGGGTGCCAGGTAACGCCTGGGGGGCGTGAGCCTACGACCAGTGCAACAGAGAGCAAACCGCCGATGGCCTGTGGTTCGAAAGAGGCACAGGATCAGGTAAGGGTGAAAGGGTGCGGTAAGAGCGCACCGCGCGGCTGGTAACAGTTCGTGGCACGGTAAACTCCACCCGGAGCAAGACCAAATAGGCCCCCATTGGCGCGGCCCGCGTTGGGGGCGGGTAGGTTGCTTGAGGCGTACGGCGACGTACGTCCTAGAGGAATGATTGTCGCTCGCAAGAGAACAGAACCCGGCTTAATAGCCGACTCACAACCTCATTTTAAGTGCCGCCATGCAGACAAAACACAATTTATGCATGGCGGTTCTGTTTCAGTTCAAGCGCCTTGTCTTCATTTTCATGCCTTGCAGGCATCTTGATGCTGTGCCGTCACCTTCATCATTATTGTTAGGCAAAAATCTTGTCACTGGCATGTCGAAAAATGTGGTGCATAACTCGCCTCCCCCATCCGCGTTATCCGCCACATCACCAGTTAAGTGCTGATTAAACTTCCTGTAACGCTTTTAATGCTTTGGAATGAAACTCACGGTGACGCATGACCAATAACACCAACACCGTTGCTGCCATAAACGCCAGTGGATCAATAAACCAAGACAATGCAGCGAGCGACAAATAGATAGCCCGTAGCCCATAGTTAAATGAGTGTGCCGCTTGATCAATCACTTTTGCGGCGCGATTGGCATAAAGTTGTAAGTCAGATTCTTGTAACTGTCGTCCATCAGGTGCCGCACCGATTAACACGCCGCCAAAACCATATTGCCGCAATGCCCATGTAAATTGAAAAAAACAAAAGACATAAATAATCACCAACAAAATCAGCTTAATCGGTAATAAACCATCATTGATATGCAGCCAAGGCAATAAACTATGCAGTACGGCAGCTAACTTTTCACTCGATGCGATGGCGGTCAGCAACCCAGCTAAAATCAGCAAAGAACTCGAGGCAAAAAAGCTGACGTTACGCTCCAGCGCGGAAATCAGCGCCACATCCGCCATTTTGTTATCTCGGGTCAGCATTTGACGCATCCAGTCCGTGCGTTTGCGACGTAATTCAAAAGATAAACAGCTCACCGTACGCGCCTGTCGTTTGGCAAATAAGGTGTAGCCAACCCATAAGCTAAAAAACCACCCTACCGCTAACAAATCTAGCCATGGCAATGGTTGCATTCCCCTCTCCTGTGGCAATTTCGCCGATGTGGATGTAGACCAATCTATAACGCCGTTTGCTTGAGCGTTTATGATAAGGCGTTAAGTAAGCGACTGCGGCACCCTATTCATTCTGGCGGCAGCCGACGTGAACGAAGCCTGCTTGGACCGAAGCGCTGTTGAGCAGTCATATGTTAAAACCTATAGTTGAAGACGCATAACGTATTCAGCATACAAGACCCGTCAGCAAATGACTCTTTTTCTCGAGCTTATCATAGCTTTATCGCAGTAACAGCGACAGTTGCGTTGGCAAAATGGTAAACTTGGACTCAGTCCATACTTTACTGATTTATCGATATTTCTTGCACTACAAATTTGCTGCTCAGGCGCCGGTTTTCAAACAAGGCGATGATACGTCGGTTGTTAGATTGATTTTAACAACGACCGCAGATGGAACATCGTGAAGTTGGTATAGATACTACTCGGCTCATCGCCAAAACGCATGCATGGCAACTATTGCCACAATCGCCAAAAGGAGCGCTACGTGACTGAATTAACCATCCAAACCCCAGATGATTGGCATTTACATTTTCGTGATGGCGATATGCTGCAAGAAACAGTAGCAGCCACTGCGCGCTGTTTTGCCCGCGCCATTGTCATGCCCAATTTAGTACCACCTGTCACGACTGGCGAGCTGGCGAGTGCTTATCGGGATCGTATTTTGGCGGCGCGTCCACAAGGCAGTCATTTCACGCCATTAATGACCATTTATTTAACCGATCAAACCAGTGCGGCTGACATTGCGCAGGCTAAAGCCGCGGGTGTGGTTGCGGCGAAGCTGTACCCTGCTGGCGCAACCACAAACTCACATTCCGGCGTCAGTAGTTTACGTAGCTTATATCCGGTCTTCGCTGCACTGGCAGAACACGACATGCTACTGCTGGTACATGGCGAAGTCACCGACAGCCATGTTGATATTTTTGACCGCGAAAAAGTATTTATTGATCAGCACCTAGCGCAAATCGTTGCTGATTTCCCACAACTGCGGGTAATTTTGGAACATATCACCACGGCCGATGCGGTCGAATTTGTCAAAAATGCGTCCGATAATGTGGCAGCGACGATCACCCCACAACATTTACTGCTCAATCGCAATGACATGTTAGTGGGAGGGATCCGGCCACATAACTACTGCTTACCCGTGCTTAAGCGACGCACACACCAAGAAGCACTTCGTGCGATCGTGGCGTCCGGACACCCGCGGTTTTTTTTAGGTACGGATTCAGCCCCTCACGCCAAACACCGTAAAGAATCGGCATGTGGCTGTGCGGGTTGCTATAGCGCTTGGAGTGCGATTGAGTTATACGCACAAGTATTTGAAGAGCTAGGTGTATTGGACAAACTTGAAGCCTTTGCCAGTCACTATGGTGCCGACTTTTACCGTTTGCCCCGCAACACCGGTACCATCACCTTGGTGAAGGAAAGCTGGACAGTCCCTGCAGAAATCACCTTGCCTGACGGTAGCCCTATAGTGCCATTTTTTGCCGAACAGCCATTGCAGTGGAAACTAAAAACGCAGTTATAGGCCCATTGAATGCAATACGGGTTTTCTGGCGCCTATTCACCATTAAATCAGCTGTCGACATAATGAACGCTGCGCCCGTCGCCCGAGTTTTCACGTATTTGCGATTGGGTGTTGCAAATCGTTTAATCGATATTGGCCGTAAACGATGCTATTCGTCTGCGGCCAATGCACTGAATTTGGTCATTTTTTAGCTGATTAAACGCAAAGCAGAGCTGCAAATGCGTTTGTGGCTAGACAATTTTGCTGCCGCGCCATACAATGCCACCCATTGCGCACCCGTAGCTCAGCTGGATAGAGCACTGCCCTCCGGAGGCAGGGGTCAGAGGTTCGAATCCTCTCGGGTGCGCCATACATACTAAAACCGCCTATTGGCGGTTTTTGTGTTTATGGCACCTCGACGATGAGAACCTAGCTGTTGGTAAAAAGCCCGGCCAAACGGCAGGACAGTTTGGCACCGCGCCGATAGGTGCGGCCCGCATGGCGAGGTGCAGGATGCACCGAGTCAATCCTCTCAAGCGCGGTTTTGCATTGGGCCAAGGTCAGTAACCTGAGGCATTAAACCGCCGGACCTCGCAGAACACCTTGCGCCAGCGCTGCCACCCATGCCAGTCAGACTGGCATGGGTATTTCTACGGGGACAGACCACTTAGTAATACTTCAAACCATCGGCTTTACCGCGAAACGCATAATAAGCGACAGCGGTGTAAGCGGCGATGATCGGAATGACCACCACTGCCCCAAAGAAAATAATGGTCAGCGATTCTTTCGAGCTAGCGGCTTCATACAGCGTCAGCTGGTTGGGCACCACAAAAGGATAAAAACTCAGCGCTAAGCCAATAAAGCTACAGACAAAAATCACCGTACAAACACAAAACGGTAACCAGGCACCACGATCATCCGGCGAAGGCAAACGTCGTAAGGTCAGGTAACCGAGCGCAAACATGGCGAAACATAGCAGTGGTATGGCGGCAAAGAAGTAAGCCAGCGGTGGCTCGGTCCATACCTGATACACGTTGGCATTGACAAGCGGGTTGATGGCGCTGACCGCCAGAATGCCGGCAAACGTCAGCGCACCGGCTCTTTTACATTGGCGTACCGCATGCAGCTGTAACTCACCGCTGGTTTTGCCAATCAGCCAAGCATTGCCAATCATGGCATAGGCGGCAGTCACACAAAGACCGCTAAAGCAGGCAAACAGGATGCTGCCGCTGTTGTATTCCAGCCCCATCACGTAGATACCCAACATAAAGCCCTGGCTGAAAGTAGCCAGAATCGAGCCGAACTTAAAGGTCCAGTCCCAGCGAATTTTACGCTGCGGTTTCACCTTGGCCCGAAAGTCAAAAGCGACACCACGTAGAATCAAGCCAATCAGCAGCAGCGCAGCGGGTAAATACAGCGCATGTAAAATGGCACTGTGTGCGACTGGGAAGGCCACCAGCAATAAGCCGACAGCCAGAACTAACCAAGTTTCGTTGGCATCCCAAAACGGGCCAATCGACGCAATACCGGTATCACGCCAGGCTTCGTTGTCCATCGGTAGCGTGATGCCCACGCCCAAATCATAGCCATCGAGAATGGCATACAACAATACGGCGAGCGCGGTCAGCCCAGCGAACACCAACGCCAGATTTTCAGCAGTTAACCAGCTCATTGTTCACCCCCTGCGGTGGCTAAAGTCGATTTTTGTTCGGGTAAACCTGGTAATGACAGGTCATACTCTTCTACTTCGATCGCTCGATTCGCCAACCAGAACAAGGTTTTGACATAAGCGATCAGTAACACTACATACAACACCAGATACATGACGAGCGTCAGCGCGACTTGCTCATTAGCCACTGTAGTTACGGCATCGCGGGTTTTTAACACACCAAAAATCAGATAAGGTTGGCGGCCAATCTCGGTCACATACCAGCCGGCCAAAGTGGCGACCCAGCCTGAAAATGACATCCCAATCAACACTTTATATTGCAGTGTGCTCAGTTCCCCAGTGCGATATAACCGGATACTGCACCACCAGGCGGTGACCAGCATCAGGATGCCGATACCGACCATAACGCGGAAGCTGTAAAACACCGGGGCAACCGGCGGGTGTGCATCTGGGAACTCATTGATGCCTTTGAGCTCGCCGTCCAATTCATGGGTCAGGATCAGGCTCGCTAGGTTAGGAATTTCCAACGCATAGCGGTTGCTTTGCGTTTCTGCATCAGGAATGGCAAATAACACCAGCGGCGCCCCGCGTTCGGTATGCCAAATACCTTCCATGGCGGCAATTTTTTGCGGTTGGTGTTCCAGCGTATTTAAACCGTGTAAATCACCGACAAACGCCTGCAATGGTGCCAGCAGTGCCGCACTGAACAGCGCAGTTTTTAAAGTGAGCCGCGGCGCCTTTTTGTTGTCGCCACGGTATAAGCGGTACGCCGAGATCCCCGCGACCAAAAAGCACACGGTCAGCGCAGAGGCAAGCATCATGTGAGTAAAGCGATACGGGAAGGACGGATTAAAGATAATGGCCAGCCAGTCGGTGGCATGGGCGACGCCATCGCGCATTTCAAAGCCGGCCGGCGTTTGCATCCAGGAGTTCAGCACTAAAATCCAAAAGGCCGACATCGTCGTACCAATGGCCACCAACAAAGTGGCTAGTGTATGCAGCCAGCGCGGCACTTTGTGAAAGCCAAACAGCATAATCCCCAGCATGGTGGCTTCGAGGAAAAACGCCGTGAGAATTTCGTAGGCCAGTAGCGGTCCGGCAATGTTACCGACGGTTTCCATAAAACCGGGCCAGTTGGTACCAAACTGGAACGACATGGTAATACCGCTGACCACGCCAAGCGCAAAGGTCAGCGCAAAGACTTTGACCCAAAAGCGATAAGCCCGCATCCACACCGGATGTTGCGACCAATCGAAGCGGATTTTGAAATACACCAACAGCCAGCCAAGGGCGATGGTGATAGTTGGAAATAAAATATGGAAACTAATATTCGCAGCGAACTGGATGCGCGAGAGCAACAGCGTATCTAACATAGCAACCTCACTACAGCAGATGGATAGTGCGAAACAGACTAAGCTTCTTTCGCCGGATCTTTTTTACCTATAAACTTGTCGGTAAACTCTAAAACTTTGCCGACGCTAGAGCCTAACTTCATCAAAGTATTCAGCTTTTCAGGCGACAACGACTGCAAGCTTTGGGTCCATTCGGTAATGTTTTCCAATAAATCGTGGATCTCAGCAATGCGTTGTTGGGCATACACCTCCTGCGGGTTCGCCGCTTCATCCATCATGATGTCGCGGAGCAAGGTGAGCGTCGGATCCATTTCGCGCTTGCGGCGCTCTTCAAACACCCGGTTGGCCATATCCCAGATACTGCCACGGGTATGATAAAACTCCCGGCGCTCGCCTAGGCGGTGCTGTACCTGCACCAACTGCCAGCTGCCCAGCTCTTTTAACCCCATACTGACATTGCCGCGCGAGATCCCCAGCAAGTCACCAATTTCATTAGCGCACAAGGGCTCTTCACTGATCACCAGCAGCGCGTAGATTTGGCCGACGGTGCGGTTAAAGCCCCAGCGGCTGCCCATTTCACCAAAGTGATAGACGAAAGATTCGATCATCGGAGTCATTTGCATAACTATTCCTTTTTGAACTTTCAGAAATTTCTGAAAGAAGAATATGCTCAAAGTTTGATCGAGATCAATATTTCTGCGTCAGGTTGTCGGTTTTTTCGCATTGTTCGTGGTTTTGCCGCTAGATTGCGTCGATTGTGCTGTCATGCTGAATATCGGTCAGCAAACCGTTTGCAGGTTTTGGTGAATATTTGTACAAAAGTGACTACCCGTTGTGGGTTCGCTGTGATGTTGATGAACCAAACACTGGATATTTACCATCAGAGCGCCGCTTTATTTGCCAAGGAATTGCGGGCGGCTGGGGTAGTTCTGGTGAATGGCGCAGGGGAAGTGTTACTCACGATAAAGGCAGGTTTTGCAGCCTTGAGTCTAGCGCCACGCCTCGCCCACGGATGTCTGCGTTTACCTAGATGCCGGTACTTTCAAGCCCTTGTGTTGCCAGCTGAGACCGTGTGTCACTGCAATATCGTGCACAGCGCCCCCGCAAAATGGCGATCCACGACAAGTTCCGAAAAAAACCGGTCCAACACTTATTGCAAATAATTCTCATTTGTATATTATCAACCCATCGCCAGTCACGCTGATCAACAGAACCTTTCAACAGTTGATCTAAGTCGATATCGCGCAGTGCATGTTGCCCGAACTGATGCAACTCGCACCTTTGCCGTATTTGACGATGTGTGATCTGAGTGCAAGTTCAGCAACAAAGCATCATTTTCGAGGAGGATGTATGCGCACCACACTAAAACGAAAAGCGATAGCGCTAAGCCTGCTGGCATTGGTCAGTATAGGTTTATGGCTGAATAGTCTGTTTTTATGGTGGCCCCTGATTTAACGGCTGACTGAACCATGGTTTGTTCATAGCCGACATAGCGCACGATGGAGGGATAAAAGATGCAGCAGTGGCAACAATGGATGCAGCAAGGCCGTCACGCTTGGGATCAGAGATGTTGGCAGCGAGCGCAGTGGTGTTATGAACAGGCATTTGCTGATGTGTGGCCGATTTGGCAGCACGCCACGTTATTACCACAGACATGGTCGAACGATATGGACGAGCTTTGTTTACCCACCCACTGCATGGTGGTGACCATCCGTAATTTAGCCCATACGCTACAACAGCAACACGACATCAGTGCGGCACGTCAATTGATACAACACACTCAGCAATGGCTGCACTGCGCATTACAACAGCCCCACTTGCCAGACGTGGTGATGGCGGCGCTATGGCAACAACAAACCGAGCTTTGTCAGCATTGGCACAGTTTGCACTCTCCCTTGTGCTCTGCACCCTACATACAAGGTATTGCAGACACCGACGTCGAAGACACCGCATCTATCCACTCTTGTGCAGATCCGCATTCACCGCAATTTGGGACACACCAGCACAAGGGCATTTATCATCATCAGCAAAACAGCTCGATTAACAGCAAACTAAATATCACCGCGCGGATTTTTCGCATCGCTGTGACAGCATGAAAACTAGACTGACGCTCTTCGCTCAATTCACAAAATTTGCGACATATTTGTGAACAACCGAACTAAACTACGCCGCCTCCAATGCCAATGCGTGATAACTGGCAATCGCAGGATGTGACAAACGGCAGGTTAGGTTTGATAGTTCGGGTAGCCCATCCGTCACTGCCGACAGCGTTAAGCGAATACAAAAACAGGGCTGTTCATGCCACTGTGCGATCGCAGGCTCGGCCACATCCAATA
>JACCDR011955559.1_pt1 | contig 33084 bp, 28 predicted proteins | sample 7446431 | NCBI WGS metagenome assembly JACCDR01 (sample SAMN15323443, study PRJNA562643) | freshwater metagenome | isolation source: river surface water | place: USA:Blue River Watershed | collected 2017-08-17
CGCTGCTGCAGGCATCGCGCCACTGCCGTCCAGCCTGCGTGAGCACTGGCTGGCTGACGTGAAGCATGTCTTTGCCGAAGCCACGCTGACGCTGCCGCCGGTCGATGCATGGATGCAGTCTGGCGGCAAGCAGGGCAGGCATACCGAGCATCTCGGCTACCTGCTGGCGGAGATGCAATTCCTGCAGCGCGCATATCCGGGCGCGCAGTGGTGAGGGCGTAGCCCGCATCCATTCCCATTCTCATGACCATGCCCATGCCCATGAAGAAGCCCGCCGATGAACAACTGTGGTCCTGGGTGGCCGAGGTCAGCGACCCGGAGATACCGGTACTCTCGATCACGGACCTCGGCATCGTGCGCGCCATTGACTGGCAGGATGGCACATGCGAGGTGACGATCACGCCGACCTATTCCGGTTGCCCGGCGATGCAAGTCATCGAAGACAACATCAAGGCCGCATTGCAGCAGCATGGCGTGACCGCGGCCGTGCGGACCGTGCTGTCGCCAGCGTGGACCACGGACTGGATCACGGCCAGCGGCCGCAGCAAGCTGCAGGCCTATGGCATTGCGCCGCCGGCGGCCATGGCGCCGGACGCCGTGCAGTCGGGCACACAGGTGGGCACACGGTCGGTCAATGTGTCGGCGCTGTTTGCGCGCCGCGATGAAAGCATCGCCTGCCCGCAATGCGGTTCCTTCAATACGCGGCTGGTCAGCCAGTTCGGCTCCACCGCGTGCAAGGCGCTGTACCGCTGTGCGGACTGCCTCGAACCTTTCGATTACTTCAAGCCGCACTGACGCGGCCGCCCTCCCTCAGAGCGATGAACCATTTCCATTCCCTAACCGTGGCCAAGGTCACGCGCGACACGCGCGACGCCGTGCTGGTCAGCTTCGACGTGCCGGACGAACTGGCAGCCGCCTATCACTACCAGCCGGGCCAGCACCTGACGCTACGGACGACCATAGCTGGGCGAGACCTGCGCCGTTCGTATTCGATCTGCTCGTCGGTACAGGATGGCCAGCTGCGCGTCGGCATCAAGAAAGTGGCCGGCGGCCTGTTCTCGACCTGGGCCAATGAACAGCTGAAGGCCGGCATGCAACTCGAGGTGATGCCGCCCATGGGTTCCTTCCATGTGCCGCTGGCGCCGGAGCAGAGCCGCCACTATCTCGGTTTTGCGGCCGGCAGCGGCATCACGCCGCTGTTCTCCATCATCAAGACCACGCTCGAAACCGAACCCGGCAGCCGCTTCACACTCGTCTATGGCAATCGCGCCTCGTCGACCGTCATGCTGCGCGACGAACTGGCTGACCTAAAAGATCGCTATCTGGATCGCTTGTCGGTGGTGCACGTGATGAGCCGCGAGAAACAGGATCTGGATTTGTTCAACGGCCGCATCGACCGCGCCAAGTGCGAGGCGCTGTGCCGCCAATGGGTACCGGTCGCCGATGTCGACTTCGCCTTCATCTGCGGACCGGAACTGATGATGCATGAAGTGACGGCCGCCTTGCAGGCGCTGGGCCTGGCCAAGGAACAGATCAAGGCTGAACTGTTCTCTGCCGGAAGTACGCAACGCAGCCAAGCGCGCCGTCATGCCGCCGTTGCGGCCAGCGCTGGCGAATGCGAAGTCACGCTCGTGATCGACGGCCGCCACCAGTCATTCACGATGGCGCGTGACAGCGAATCGGTGCTTGATGCCGGCCTCGCGCAGGGCATCGATATTCGCTATGCGTGCAAGGGCGGCATTTGCGCGACCTGCCGCTGCAAGGTGGTCGACGGCAAGGTCGACATGGATGCCAATTACGCGCTGGAAGATTACGAGATCGCCAGCGGCTTTGTACTCAGCTGCCAGGCTTTCCCCGCCAGCGACAAGCTGGTGCTCGACTTCGACCAGGATGGCTGACATGGACCAGCGTTCCGACGACCAGCAAGGTATCGCGCAGGACACAAAACCGGCGCATGAGGCGCAAGAAGAGGCCCGGCAACTGGCGCAAGCCTGCGCCGATCAGATGTATGCCAGTGACGCGGCGACCCGGGCGCTGGGTATTGCGCTGCTGGAGGTGCGGCCCGGTTATGCGCGCATGCAGATGACGGTGCGCGGCGACATGCTCAACGGTCACCGCACCTGTCATGGCGGTTACATTTTCACGCTGGCGGACTCGGCCTTTGCGTTCGCCTGCAACAGCTACAACCAGGTGACGGTAGCGGCCGGCTGCGCGATCGAATTCCTGGCACCGGCGTTCGAAGGCGAGCTGCTGGTGGCCGAGGCCATCGAGCAGTCGCGCGGCAGCAAGACCGGCGTCTATGACGTCACCGTGACAAACCCGGCCGGGCGCAAGGTTGCGCTCATGCGCGGCAAGTCGCATGTCTGGAAGGGGAGTGTGCTGCCGGAGTGAAGCGGCGCCGTCCGCAACACGGCGGCAAACAACGTAAACGATGGCGAAGACCGTCGCAGACGAGACAGCGGCAAACAACAAGATCGCCGCATCAGGAGGAGACAAGCAATGACCGAGACCCGCAAGAGGTCAGGTGCACTCGACGCCATCGAGAACGCCAGCCGTGATGAACTGCAAGCGCTGCAGCTGGAGCGCCTGCGCTGGTCGCTGCACCATGCCTATGACAATGTGCAGCACTACCGGGCCGCTTTCGATGCGAAAGGCGTGCATCCGGACGACCTGAAGTCGCTGGCCGACTTGTCGAAATTCCCGTTCACGTCCAAGGAAGACTTGCGGCAGAACTATCCGTTCGGCATGTTCGCCGTGCCACGCGAACAAGTGGTGCGCGTACATGCATCGTCGGGCACGACCGGCAAGCCTACCGTGGTTGGCTACACCCGCCGCGATATCGATACCTGGGCCGGACTGGTTGCGCGTTCCATCCATGCTTCCGGTGGCCGTGCCGGCGACATCGTACACGTCGCTTATGGCTATGGCCTGTTCACCGGCGGGCTGGGCGCGCACTACGGCGCAGAAAGGCTGGGCTGCACAGTCGTGCCGATGTCGGGCGGACAGACGGAAAAGCAGGTGCAGCTGATCCGCGACTTCGCGCCCGACATCATCATGGTCACGCCATCGTACATGCTCAACATCATCGAAGAATTCGAGCGCCAGGGCATGGACCCGGCGGCCAGTTCGCTGAAGATCGGCATTTTCGGCGCCGAGCCTTGGACCGATGCGATGCGCGCCGAAATCGAGTCGCGCGCCGGGCTGGATGCGGTCGATATCTATGGTCTGTCCGAAGTGATGGGGCCGGGCGTCGCCAATGAATGCATCGAGAGCAAGGATGGTCCGGTGATCTGGGAAGACCACTTCTATCCCGAGATCATTGATCCCGTCACCGGCGAAGTGCTTCCCGATGGCGAACTGGGCGAGCTGGTGTTCACGTCCTTGTCGAAAGAGGCGATGCCTGTCGTCCGCTATCGCACCCGCGACCTGACCAGCCTGCTGCCGCCGACTTCGCGTTCGATGCGCCGCATGGGCAAGATCACCGGCCGCTCGGATGACATGCTGATCATCCGCGGCGTCAATGTGTTCCCGTCACAGATCGAGGAATTGCTGTTGCAGCAGGGCGCGCTGGCGCCGCATTACCAGCTGGTGCTGACCCGGGAGATGCATCTCGACCAGCTGGAAGTGCTGGTCGAGTCGCGCGAAGATGTGCGCCATGGTGATGGCGTGCGTGCCGGTGCGGCGCTTGAGCAGCTGATCAAATCCTATATCGGCATCAGCTGCACGGTGAACGTGCTGCCGCCGCGCGGCGTCGAGCGTACCCAGGTCGGCAAGGCCCGGCGCATCGTCGACAAGCGCGTGACTTCCTGAGCTCTCGTCCTGAGTGGCCGCACACGACGGCTGGCAGGACAAGACAGGACGCGACAAGACAGAACGCGACGGGACAAGGCAGGACAAGTCAGAACGCGACGGGACAAGGCGGTCGCTGGCAGGGGTGGTGCAGGGCAGGGGAGCATGGATTCGAACCACGCCGGTCGGTTTGGACACCGGCCTATCCCCACTGGATCTACCCCTGTGCTGTGATTGTCGTCGGACGGCACACGCGTGACTTGCGCCGCCGCAGCCGCGCTGCCTTCCGGTTTGGTGGCGCTCAATCCTGCGTCGCGCGCCTGAGCCGACAATCCTTGCTCGTCCCGAACCGGAGAGTGATGGTGCACTTGCCCGACTCACCGTTGTCGCATGCGCTGGAGGCCTTCGTGCCGGTCGCTGAGTCGCGGCCGGACGAAGTGGCCTCCACGCTCGCTTGCGAGATTCACGAACATGCAGTGCCGCCTTTCGTGGTCGAGGCGCTGGACCGCCTGTATGGCAGCATGTTTGCGTCCTGGCGCCACGTGCAGCTGTGCCAAGCCGATCGACCGATGCCGCATTCCTGGGTCGCCTGGCGCCATGGCGAAGTGGCCGCGGCACTGCTGTTTCGTATCGAGCCGGCGCGCGTGCTGGTGCTGACCGAGATGATGGCGATCGATACCAGCCTGGTTGATGCGTTTTGCCGCAGCGTCTACGACCGCTACCCGCAGGCCGGGGTCATCGTGCTCAATGCCGTCGACGTGATCGGTTGGGAGCAGCGCCGGGCCGCGCGCCGGCCATCGCAGTCCTATGCATTCTCCGAAGACTATGTGATCGAGCTGCCCGACAGCGTCGATGACTATCGTGCGATGCTGGGCAAGTCGACCCGCAAGACGATCAGGGGCTATGGCAACCGCGTCGCGCGTGAATTACCCGGCCTGCAATGGGAGTGTCGCGATGCACGATCAATGAGCAGGCTGGAACAGCGCGCGCTGGTGCGTACGCTGCAGCGTTACAAGCGCGACAGCATGCATGAACGCGGCAAGCAGGCGGCGATCGATCGTCGCGATACGGCGCGCCTGCTGGTACTGGCGCGCGAATGCGGCTTGTTCGGCATTGCCCGCGTCGACGGGCGCGTGGTGGCCGGCTCGCTGGCGTGTCGCTTCGGCGACCATTACGTGATGTTGCTGTCGGCCGCCGACCCGGCGCTGGCACGCTTGCGGCTGGGCTTCCTGGCGTGCTACTGGGCTGTCTGCGATTGCATCTCGCATCAGGCGCGGGCCTGTCACCTGCTGTGGGGGCGCTATGACTACAAGGTCCAGCTGCTGGGACAGTTACGGGTACTGCGCCGCGTGCAACTGTACCGTTCGCGGCTGACGATGCTCGGCCTGCCAGCGTCGGTGATGCGGATGGTGTGGCAGGCGATGCTGCATCGGGGACGTCAGTCGGCACTCAAATATTCCCGTGAAGTAATAAAAATGATCAATAAATTTCTTCAGAGGAATGAATAAGAGGTTTGAGGAAAATATTTTCTTCAAATCCATTTCCCCATAGGAACTTTCGACTTCTCAACGACTAACCGTCATGTATCCTTTCAGCAAGAATTCTTTTGATACAAGAATTGTTAGCTTAAAGCACGTCGTGCATGCGGAACATGACAGCATTTATCCGATCATCGAAACTGCAGTCGAGCCGGGCGCTCGTGTGGCTGGCCGTCTTGCTGGCCTGCTTGCGGCCAGCCTTCGTGCAGGCGCAACCGCAACCGCAAACCGAGGCATCGTCCAAGGCCCCGGTATGGATCGGTGTCGATGCCGAGTTCGGCGTGCTGCGCAGCTCATCAGCGCAAGCCATCGAGATGGGTGCCGAAGCCGCGATCGCAGAGATCAATGCGGCGGGCGGCGTGCTCGGCGGCCGGCCGTTGAAGCTGGTCACGCGTGACAATCGCTCCGTACCGGCGCGCGGCGTCGAAAACCTGAAAGAACTCGCCGCCATTCCCGATCTGGTGGCCGTGCTTGGTGGACGCTTCAGTCCCGTCATCATCGAGCAGCTGCCGCTGATCCGGGAATACAAACTGCCGTTCATTGCCGTCTGGTCGTCTGCCGACCAGATCATGCGCAATGACATGCATCCCAACTTCGTGTTCCGCGTATCGCTGCACGACAGTCTCGCGATGCCCTTCATGCTCGACCATGCGGCCAAACGCGGATTGCGGCGCGTAGGCCTGTTGCTCAGCAACACGGCCTGGGGACGCAGCAATCTTGCGGCGGCTGATGCACACCTGCGCACCGGGGCCGGCAAGGGCATGAGCATCGTGCGCAGCAGCTGGTTCAGCTGGGCTGACACCACACTGGTCGGCAAATACATTGGCATGGTCGATGCGGGCGCACAGGCCATCATCGTGGTCGCCAATGACGAGGCGGCCTTGCTGGTGCGCGAAGTCGCGGCCTTGCCCAAATCCAAACGCGTACCCCTGATCCTGCACTGGGGCGTCAGCGGCGGCCAATTTGTCGAGAAGGCCGGCGCGGCCCTGCACGAGGTGGATGTTTCGGTGCTCCAGACTTTCAGCCCGCAGCGAGCCGACCCGGTGATGCGCGCGCGCTTTCTGAAAGCGGCCAGCGCGCAGGGCGTGCACCGCTTCGAAGATATCCGCGCAACCGTTGGCGCTGCGCATGCCTACGACGCCGTACACTTGCTGGCCAAGGCCACTACCGCGGCTGGCAGCACCGACCGCAGCAAAGTGCGCGCCGCACTCGAGCGCCTGCCCGCCTGGCGCGGGCTGGTGAAGAACTACGCGCCCGCCTTCACGGCCGCCAACCATGAAGCCTTCGCGCGCAGCGACTTGCTGATGATGCGCTTTGGCGCCGACGGATTGATGGTGCCCAGATGACGGCCTGGCTCGACAAGATGCGCGCTGCGCTGGCCCGTGCCAGCCTCGCGAAGAAATTCGCGCTCGGGAGCGCTGCGCTGGCGACAGCCGTGCTGCTGATGACGGCGCTGGCCTCGGTCTGGCTGGCTGCGCAGCAGGGCAGGGCGGCCGAGCGCGTCCTCGTGCAGCGCGAGGCCGAGCACAGCGCCCAGCTGATGGCCACGACGATGCGCGGCATCATGTTGCGCATGGCCGAACTGGCCGACAGCAGCGTGCTGGCCGCGGCGCTGACCGATACCACTGGGCGCGACACCTACCTGCATCCCTACCTGACCAGTATCCATCATGTGAATGCGATACCGGTTGCCATCCTGTTTTCCGATTTCGCCGGCAACGACATCGCCAGCAACGACTACGCCAGTTTCAGCGATCAGGATCGCGAGTGGGTCAGGCGCCAGCTGGCGGCCGGCACCGAAGATGCAGTGCTGCAGGCGGGACCGGACGGCCCGGCACTGGTCGCGATCCAGCTCATCACCTTGCCCAGCACCGGACGGCCCGAGGGTGCGCTGGTCTATCGCTTCAGCTTGGCATCGATGCTGTACTCCAAGACCGCCAGCCTGGTATGGAACCCGGGCGCGGGCCTGCCCAGTCCGGCGGCGGGCGATGCGGCGGCGCGCATCGAACTGCCGGCGCCTTTCGACAAGCTGGGCCTGAAAGTCAGCATCCGCGATGCAGGCGAGTCGCAGCTGAGGCTGGATACGGCACAGGTCGCGCTGATCGCTTCGCTGGTGCTGCTGATCGCGCTGGCGACCCTGCTGCTGGGTGAAAGGCTGGCCCTGTCGCTGACGGGCGAGTTGCGCCGGCTCGAACAATTCTCGCGCGACGTGGTGGGGCAGGGCTTCGGCCATGCGCGTGCCGAAATCAGCGGCAGCGATGAAGTGTCTAGCCTGGCTGGCTCCATCAACCACATGCTCGACAGCCTCAATGAACAGCATGAGCAGCTGCGGCAGGAGAACGAGCGACGCAACCGCCTGCTGGGCCGTTACCGGATGCTGATCGAAAGTACCAATGCCGTCTCCTGGGAAGCCAGCCTGCCTGACGGCGAGTACACCTTCGTGTCGCCACAGGTCGAGCGCCTGTTCGGACATCCGGTGTCGGCATGGCATGAGCCGGGCTTCTGGGCATCGTGCGTGCATCCGGAAGACCTGTCTGGTGCGCAGCATGCACGCGACGAGGCGATTGGGGGCGGTGTCGAATACAGCTACGAATACCGTTTCAGGAACAGCGACGGCGACTACCTGTGGGTCGAGGAAATCGGCACCGCCGCGCGCGACGACGAACCCGGGCGCGAGCTCGGTACGATGCGCGGCATCCTGCTCGACATCAGCCAGCGCAAGGAGGCCGAGTCCGAGATCCAGCACCTCGCGTTCTACGACCCGCTGACCGGCCTGCCGAACCGCCGCCTGTGGCTGGACCGCTTGCACAAGCTGGTCGACGCCAGTCCGCACAGCGTCGAACACGGGGCGGTAGTCTTCATCGACCTCGACAATTTCAAGACCCTCAATGACACCCACGGCCATGACATGGGGGACTTGCTGCTGAAAGAGGCAGCGAGCCGTCTGCAGTCGGCGGTGCGCAAGAACGACCTGGTGGCGCGTCTCGGCGGTGACGAATTCGTTGTGCTGCTCAAGGGCGGGCGCGAGTCGATGGATGCTTTCCGCCGCAACGCGGAGATGGTCGCCGAGAAGATCCGTGCAGCGATGGACAAGCCCTATGCGCTGCGCGGCAATGAACACCACAGCACGGCCAGCATCGGCATCTACGTGTTCGATACCGCGGTCGACAGCGTGAGCGACATGCTCAAGCGTGCCGATCTGGCGATGTACCAGTCGAAGGCGGCGGGCCGCAACGCAATCTGCTTCTTCGCGCCCGAGATGCAGGATTCGCTGTCGCGTCGCGCGGTGCTGGAGGCCAGCCTGCGCACGGCGCTACGGCGCCAGCAATTCCTGTTGCACTACCAGCCACAGGTCAATGACGAGGGCCGCCTGCTGGGATTCGAAGCCTTGCTGCGCTGGGAGCATCCCGAACTTGGCCTGCTGTCGCCGGCAGAATTCATCCAGCTGGCTGAGGAAACCGGGCTGATCGTGCCGATCGGCATGTGGGCGGTCGACACCGCTTGCCGGCAGCTGGCCGCATGGGCCGGCGATGATGCACACGAGGGCCTGACGCTGTCGGTCAATGTCAGTGTGCGCCAGTTCAGGCATGAGCAGTTCGTCGACCATGTGCTCGAGATCGTGCGCCGTCATCGCATCAATCCGCGCCGGCTGACGCTGGAGCTGACCGAGAGTCTGCTGGTCGACGATGTCGATCAGGTGATCCTGAAGATGAAGACCCTGAAGGCGGCCGGCATCAGCTTCTCGCTCGACGACTTCGGTACCGGCTTTTCTTCGCTGTCTTATTTGCGACGCCTGCCTTTCGACGAGATCAAGATCGACCATTCCTTCTTCCGCAACCTGCTGACGATCGAGACCGATGCGGCGATCGTGCGCACCATCGTCGTACTGGCGCAAAGCCTGAAGCTGCGACTGATCGCCGAAGGCGTCGAGGACGAACGCCAGCGCGATTTCCTGGCCTCGCATGGCTGCCATGCCTACCAGGGCTACCTGTTCGGCACGCCGATGGACCGGGCGGACATGCTGCGCTATCTGCACGATCGCTCACCGTTGCCGCCAGCGCTCGCGACCGAATTGCCGGCGTAAGCGCGGGAGGAGAGGCATCAGCGGCGCCATCAGCGGCGCCATCAGCGTCGGCACTCACCCCGGCGAAACACAAAAATAAAAAGCGCCCCGGCCTTCGCCGGGGCGCATCGTTTGCACTGGATGCGTCGTCAGCCGCCGATTGCCGTGGTGGCGAGCGGTGGCTGGTTGGTGCCGGCACCGGTCACGGTGGTGATCGGTGTCGTGGTGGTGGTGGTCGTCGTCGTGGCGCCGGTGCCTCCGGCGCCTCCGGCGCCAAGGTCCAGCGTGCCTGCGGTGCCCGCGGTGCCGGTGGTACCCGTCGTTCCGCCTGCACCGCCTGTGCCGCCGGTGCCGCCGGTGCCACTAGTCCCACTGGTGCCACTGGTGCCACTGGTGCCGGTGGTTGTGCCTGTTGTTGTTCCTCCGGTCCCGGTCGTGGTGCCCGTGCCAGTGGTCGTATCCGTGCCAGTCGTCGTACCTGTACCGGTGGTGGTACCCGTGCCCGTGGTGGTGCCGGTCGTTGTGCCGGTGTCGGTCGGGGTGCCCGCGGTACCGGCCGTGCCCGTGGTGGTGCCGGTGGTACCCGTGGTGGTGCCCGTGCCCGTGCCGGTGCCCATGTCAGTCCCTGTGGTGCCGGTCGTGGTCCCCGTCGTTGGCGTTGTGCTCGTTGTCGTACCGGTCGTCGGCGTGCCCGTACCGGTTGTCGTACCAGTACCTGTGGTGGTGCCGGTACCAGTCGTCGTGCCGGTGGTGGTGTCGGTTGTCGGCGTTCCTCCGGTCGTGCCAGTGGTCGTGCCAGTGGTCGTGCCAGTGGTCGTGCCCGTCGTCGGCGTGCCCGTGCCGGTCGTCGTACCCGTGCCAGTCGTCGTGCCCGTGGTGGTACCGGTACCCGCCGGCGTGGTCGCACCCGCAGTCTTCGCGATCTGGCCGCGTATCTCGCCATTCGGGAACGCGACCGAGAGCACTTCGTAATACATGTTGCCTGCGTTCAGTGCCGAGACCTGCGTGTCATTGAGCGTCGCACGCGACACCCAGATGCCCGAACCCGAGCTGGTTTCCTGCATGTTGGCGACGACCGGGCCATTTGCATCAGGCGCACCCTGGTGGATGGCCGCACCGGTACTGGCAAAGCCGGTGGTGATCACGACCGAGGTCAGCGTCTTGTCACGCGGCCGATAGACCGACAGGCCGGTGCCGGTGCCTGTGCTCGTATTGGGCGGAACGACCAGCGCACCCGTCAGCACATTGGTATAGAACACCGGGCGATTGGCTGTGGCCACCGCTTGTCCGACCGCACCTCCGGCGCCTTGCGAACCGGTTGAGCTGGCGCCCGCGCTGGTATTCGTGGTGGACGGCGTACCCGTGGTTGAAGTCGTGCCGGTGGTCGAGGGCGTACTGGTGGTGCTTGCGGTGCCGCTGGTCGGCGTCGATGTGCCGGTTGCCGTGCCGGTACCGCCATAGATGCCTGTATTGCCGGTGCTGGTGGTGCCCGACGTACCGGATGAGCCTGCAGTGCCTGTCGTTCCTGTGGTGCCGGAAGTGCCTGACGTGCCCGAACTTCCGGTGCCAGTCGTGCCAGCCGTGCCGGCGTTCATGTCCGTTGTGCTGACAGTGCCCGAAGTGGCGGTCGGTCCTGTCGTGCCTGTCGTTCCGGTGGCGCCGGTGGACGTGGTGGTCGTGCTGGCCGAACTCACCGGTACGCCGCTTTGCGGCAAGCGCGAGGTGATCTGGCCGCGAATCTCGCCGTCAGGGAAGTCCGCCGAGTGCACGTTGAAGTAGTAGTTGCCGGCCTGGAGCTGGGTCAGCTGGTCCGCGGTCAGTGTCGCTGTCGTGGCCCAGATGCCGCTTCCGGCTGACACCTGTGTCAACGGGAAGACGACGGGGCCGGGAACGCCGCGTGCGCCGATGTGGATATGCGCGGCCGTGCCCGTGACGTCAGCCGACACGATGGTGGCTTTCATCACGAGAGTGTTCGGATCGACCACCGCCACGCCGGTGCCGGTCGCCGTGCTGTTATTGGGCGGCGCCTCTTCGGCGCCGGTCAGTGTCGCCGAATAGACGTTGCGCGGTACGGTACTGTTGGCGGAACTGACCTGGCTGACGCCGGCCGCCGTCGGGTTGATCGGATTGCTGTCGCTGCCGCATCCCGCAAGGACGGCCAGTGACAGTAGTGCTATCGCCCACGGTGTGAACGTTCGCAAAGAAAAGACTTTCATATTCATCCTCTGGTCTGTGTATGTGATGCTCCCTGCTGTCACTCGCTGCGTGATCGCAATCTGTGTTTGCCTTGAATGGCGATGGGTAGAGAGATCGTCGCTGAAGCAGCGACCGTGCCCGGATGGCGATTGCGACGAAGCAGACGCCAGAGGCGTGCCGACGGTTAAGGCGGGGCAAGGCCATGCGGGCAAGGCGGGTAAGAACTACCGGGGGCGGTGAAGAATTTTCGGACGCTGCTACCATGTCGGCCTTGCAGGAGAACATTTCACCATGGCAGAAACAGAAATCCGCGAAGGCCAGTCGATCGAGTTGCTGAAGGCGCTGCACATCCTCACGCGCGACGGCAAGATGAATCAGGACAGCCGGCGCAAGCTGAAGCAGGTGTATCACTTGTTCCAGTTCATCGAACCTTTGCTCAGGCAAGTCGATTCCGGCGAACTGAGCCTGGTCGACCACGGCGCAGGCAAGTCCTATCTCGGCTTCATCCTGTACGACTTGTTTTTCAAGCAGCGCCATGATGCGTCGACCATCCACGGCATCGAGACCCGCGCCGAGCTGGTGGACAGTACCCGCGCGCTGGCGCAGCGCCTGGGCTTCGAGCGCATGCATTTTCATCACCTGTCGGTGGCCGAGTCCATCGTCTCGGACGCCTTGCCGGCGAAGGTCGATGTCGTCACTGCCTTGCATGCGTGCGATACGGCGACGGATGATGCGATCAGCTTTGCGCTGAAGAAGCAGGCGCGCTTCATCGTGTTGGTGCCGTGCTGCCAGGCCGAAGTGGCCGCTACGCTGCGCCGCCTGAAAGGCAAGGCGCTGGGCCGCGATTCGATTACCGAGATCTGGCGCCATCCCATCCATACCCGCGAGTTCGGCAGCCACCTGACGAATGTGCTGCGATGCCTGCAGCTAGAAGCGCATGGCTACCAGGTGAACGTGACCGAACTGGTCGGCTGGGAGCATTCGATGAAGAACGAACTGATCATCGCGACCCGCAAGGACCAGCCGCAGCCGAAGGCGGCGCGCCGACTGGCCGAGGTGTTGCAGAGCGTGGGGCTGGAGGAAATGACCGGGCGCTTCTGGTTGCCCGAGGCGCCGGCAGCCTGACCGACACCTGAGCTACAGGCATCGCGCCCGCAGGCAGCGTCAGGGCACGCCGCGGGTGCGGGGTCAGCTGCGGCCGTCGGGCTGACGTGCCGGGTGCAGCGCCGTCGCCGGCATCGTGTGGCTGGCGATGAAGATCTCGTGCAGGAACAGCGAGAAGCTCGCGATCAGCAACAGCATCGCGGCGACGAACAGCAGCGCAATGAGGGAGTCGAGCGCGAGGTTGAATGCGTCGTCGACGAACAGGGCCACGACCACCGCGCATACCAGTACCAGACAAGCAGCGGTGAAGCCGACTGCGCGGTGAATCACGTCTGCGCGCCGGCGCAACACATCGAGCTCATGCATCAGCACCGGGCGCAGGCCTGGCCCCCCCGACAGGCGCTGCTCCAGCGTTTCGCGCCGGTCATGAATGCGGTCGAGGCGATTGTTCAGCACGCGCATCAGCATCAGCACGCCCAGTAGCAGGAAAGCGGGCGTAATGGACAGGCTGATGATGTTGCTGATGTCGCCGAACAGGGGGAGCATGGCTGGCCGTGGTTGAAGTCTCTGCAATGAGAATACACAAACCCGGGCCGGCCTGCACCCCCCAATCGAAGCTCAATCGATATTGGCGTCGTAAATCTCGGCGAATCGGTGCCGGACTTGTGTAAAGGCTGATAACACTTCCGGGTCGAAATGCCCGGGTTCGGTACGGCCGTCGCCCTCCATGATGATGGCGGATACCTGTTCATGGCTCAGGGCCGGCTTGTACGGGCGGCGCGAACGCAGTGCGTCGTACTGGTCGCACAGCATCACGATGCGGGCCGGCAGCGGCACCGCGTCACCGACCAGGCCGTTGGGATAGCCGCTGCCGTCCCAGCGTTCATGGTGGCTGAGTGCGATATCGGCGCCCATGGTCACGTAGGGCGAGCTGCCCTTGTGAAGGATCTTGGCGCCCAGCGTGCAATGGGTCTTCATCATGGCCCATTCGGCGGCATCGAACGCGCCGGGCTTGAGCAGCACCGCATCGGGAATACCGATCTTGCCGACATCGTGCATTGCCGATGCATAGAAGATCTGGTCGCAGAAAGCCTTGTCCATGCCGAGGTGCTCGGACAATTCGAGGCAGAAGAAGCTGATGCGCTGTACGTGCAAGCCGGTATCTTCATCCTTGTATTCCGCGGCCTTGACCATGGTGTAGATGGTGTCGCGGTAAGCCTCGGTCAGCTGGCGGGTGCGCTCGGCCACCTGGTCGGACAGGTTGCGGTTGTGGTCCGCCAGCTGGTCCTGAAAAGACTTGAGCCGCAGCAGGTTGCGTACCCGTGTATACAGCTCGGCCTGGTCGACCGGCTTGTTGATGAACTCTTCGACTCCGGCCGACAGTGCATGCATGCGCGACGCATGGTCGGACAGCGCCGTCAGCATGATGATCGGAATGTTGCGGGTGCGGACATCCTGCTTCAGCGCCAGCGCGACTTGCTGGCCATTCATGCCGGGCATCATGTAATCGAGGATGATCAGGTCGGGCAGGCGGCCGCGCATCTGGTTCAATGCATCCTCGCCGGATTGCGCGATCATGAATTCAAAATGCTCTATCCCCAATTGCGCCTGCAGCAGTCGGGAATTGCGCGGCTGGTCATCCACCAGCATCACGATCGGCTTGCCTTGATCGGGGTGCAGGGCGGCGATGGTATCGTCGATGTCGGTGTCGAGGCTGGTCATGTGGGGTGATCCTGATTCAATTATTGACAGTCAAAATGGGATTGGCGGGCATGTGCAGGGACTGTTCGTGGCCGGCCAGGGGCGTCAGTGAGTGATGGGCCGCAGCAGCTGGTCCGGCAGCGCGATCGGCAGCTGGCCGGCGGGCTCGGGGTCGCGCAGCGGCAGCCAGACGGTGAAGCGCGAGCCCTTGCCGGGTTCGCTTTCGACCAGCAAGGCCCCGGATTGCAGTTCGACCAGACGCCGTACCATCACCAACCCGAGGCCGGTGCCTTCATACAAGCGGCTGCGCGATGAATCGAGTTGCATGAAGGGCTGGAACAACCGGTACAGGTCGGCTTGCGCGATGCCGACGCCGGTATCGCTGACCGAGATCTCGAGGAATTCCAGGAAGGCAGAGGGCGCCAGCGCGAACAGGCGCCGTTGTTCGTTGCCCTGCTGCGATTCCACCAGGCTGCGCGGCACCAGCCGCATGGCCAGCTTGACCTGGCCGCAATCGGGCGTGAATTTCACCGCATTCGACAGCAGGTTGAAAATGATTTGCCGCGTCTTGCGCGGGTCCAGCCACATGCCCTTGAGTTCGGGCGAGATCGTCTGCACCAGCTGTATGCCACGCGCCGTCGCCTGTTCGCGCATGATGGCCATGCCGCTGGCTGCAAGGTCATTGCCATCGACCATGCCAGACTCGAGCCGCATATTGCCTGATTCGATGGTTGACAGGTCGAGGATGTCGTTGATCAGCTCCAGCAAGTGACGGCCGCTGTTGAGGATGTCATCTGCATATTCCCTGACGGTCGCATCGACCTGCCCGGCCAGCCCGTCGCGGATCACACTGGAAAAGCCGATGATGGCATTGAGCGGCGTGCGCAGTTCATGCGACATGGTCGCCATGAACTCGGTCTTCATCCGCGAGGCCTGTTCGATCTGCCGGTTCTTTTCCTCCAGCAGGCGCGCGGTTTTCTTCGACTCGCTGATGTCGCGTGCAATCGTTGACAAGGTGACGCTGCCATCCGACTGTCGGTGCGCGATCAGTACTTGCGATACCGGTACTTCCTTGCCGTCAGCTTTGACCCAGATGGTTTCGCCGTGCCAGGTGCCATGGGCCAGCGCGTGCGGAATGCCGACGCGCAGCACCTGGTTCAGCGATGCCGGGCTGTAGACCCGTTCGCGCTTGATGTCCGCAGCAGGCAGGTCGCCGACCCCAAGCAGCTCGCGCATGGCGCGGTTCACGTAAGCGACGCGCCCATCGGGTGTGCTCATCGCGATCAGGTCCGGCGTGCGGTCAATCACGTCCACCAGACGCCGCGCTTCGTCGGACACCTTTTGTTTGTCGTTGAAGGCTTCGCGCATGCGTTTGTACAGGAAAGGCACGGCCAGCAGCACCAGTATCAGCAATGCAAAGAAACCAAAGGCACTGATTTGCGCGCGATCAGACTCGAGCTGTTGCCTGTGCTTGAGAAGCCGCTGCTCTTCGTTGAATACGTCAGCAGCCAGCGCATCGATCTGGCGATCGAGGCCCGTGCCGGCAGAGACGTCGACGGCGGCGGGGCGAGGATGCAGTGAGGACTTCAGTTCGATGTTCCGCTCCAGCCAGTCGATGCGCGAAGCGATGATGATCTTCAGGTGGCGCACGCGCGCCGCTTGTGACGGGTTGTCTGAGACGAGATCGACCAGCACCGCCTCTTCCTTTGACAGCGAGTTCAGCGCTTGCCGGTAGCCAGACAGGTAAGTGCGGTCACCCGTAATCAGGAAGCCGCGCTGCTCCGACTCGGCCTGGTAGACGTATTGCTCAACGCGGCCGATGCTCGCAATGACTTCATGGGAATGAATCACGAAGCGCGTCGCGTCGATGCCCGTGAGTGAGAAATGCCAGGTCAGTCCGGCCAGTATCAGCAAGGCTGCGGCGCCGGCAGCGAAGCTGGTGAACAGGCGTCTTTCGAACGCAGACTGAGGAATCAGAAATTTCATCAAGCTAACCAGGGCGGAAGTCTTCGCCTGCGCATAGGCTTCAATGGTCAATGGAGCGATGGCATGCCATCAAGCAATGCAAGAAGAATTCAATGAGGCAATGGCAGCTTATTCCGATCACCGCACTCACTCTTGTGATGTATCAATGAACTAGTGACCACCGGTAACTTAGAGCGGCTTCAAAGCCCTCGGTCAGGGACTTTGCCAAACGCAAACCTCGACAACCGCAGTGATGTCTAAGATGAGGCCGGGCATCAAGGGGCAGAAGCGGCGATGGCCGCCAACAGGGACCGGTATCAGTTCGCACGAGAAATGTTGCTCTGCAGTACCTCGCAGACCCTTTAGGTCCGAAGAACAATCAAATTATTCATTTTGTTTTTTCTTGGAAATAGAATAAGTTGTCAGGCTTCCGGGCCGAGCGGCGACAGACCAGCCGGTACCGGATTAGTAAAAAAATAAAAATTAACGGAGATACTTGAGCATGGCTGCCCCCACCCTGGCCGTTCCGGCCGTCCGCAGGTCCTGAGCAGGAGCCTTCATGTCGGACATCATTCTGGAAACCAGAAACCTGACGCGCGAGTTCAAAGGCTTTGTCGCCGTCAATCAGGTGAACCTGCAGGTGCAGCGCGGACATATCCACGCCCTGATCGGCCCCAACGGTGCCGGCAAGACCACCTGTTTCAATCTGTTGACCAAGTTCCTCGCACCGAGTTCGGGGCAGATTCTGTTCAATGGCCGTGACATCACGATGGAGAAGCCGGCGCAAGTGGCGCGCATGGGCATCATTCGTTCATTCCAGATCTCGGCCGTGTTCCCGCACCTGTCGGTACTTGAGAATGTGCGCATCGGCTTGCAACGCAAGCTGGGCACGTCTTTCCATTTCTGGAAGAGCGAAGCCTCGCTCGATGTGCTCAATGAGCGCGCACGGGCCTTGCTCGATGAAGTCGGCTTGTCCGGTTTTGCCGACAGCGTGACCGTGGACCTGCCGTATGGCCGCAAGCGCGCGCTCGAGATTGCGACCACCCTGGCGATGGATCCGGAACTGATGCTGCTGGACGAACCGACGCAGGGCATGGGCCATGAAGACGTGCAGCGCGTGACCGACCTGATCAAAAAGGTATCGGCCGGCCGCACCATCCTGATGGTCGAGCACAACATGAATGTCGTGTCCGGCATCTGCGACCGCATCTCGGTCTTGCAGCGCGGCGCGATCCTTGCCGAAGGCGATTACGCCACCGTGTCGAAGAATCCCCAAGTGCTCGAGGCCTACATGGGCAGCAGCGCCGCCCTCGAGGGAGCGCACTGATGACGAAGGCACTTGAAATCACCGGGCTGCAAGCCTGGTATGGCGAATCGCACATCCTGCACGACGTGAACCTGTCGGTCGAGCAGGGCGAGGTCGTGACGCTGCTGGGCCGCAATGGCGCCGGCCGCACCACGACGCTGCGCGCGATCATGGGCCTGACCGGGCGTCGTACCGGTTCGGTGAAGATCAACGGCGTCGAAGCCATCCAGCTGCCCACGCACCGCATCGCGCATCTGGGCGTCGGCTATTGCCCGGAAGAGCGCGCGATCTTTTCATCGCTGTCGGCCGAAGAGAACCTGATGCTGCCGCCGATGCTGAAAGAAGGCGGCATGTCGGTCGCCGAGATCTACCAGATGTTTCCCAATCTTGAAGAGCGCCGCCACAGCCAGGGAACGCGCCTGTCCGGCGGCGAGCAGCAGATGCTGGCCGTCGCGCGCATCCTGCGCACCGGCGCCAAGCTGCTGCTGCTCGACGAGATTTCCGAAGGACTGGCACCCGTGATCGTGCAGGCGCTCGCGCGCATGATCCTGGCACTGAAGGCAAAGGGCTACACGATTGTGATGGTCGAGCAGAACTTCCGATTCGCAGCTCCCTTGGCGGATCGCTTCTATGTGATGGAACACGGCCAGATCGTCGAGGCCTTCAACGCCGCCGAGCTGGACGCGAAGTCCGGCACGCTCAACGAATTGCTGGGGGTCTGACATGGAGATCTTCGGCATTCCGCTCGCCGCGTTGCTGGGCCAGTTGCTGCTGGGCCTGGTCAATGGCTCGTTCTATGCGATGTTGTCGCTGGGCCTGGCCGTGATCTTCGGCCTGCTCAATGTGATCAACTTCGCCCATGGCGCGCTGTACATGATGGGCGCTTTCCTCGCCTGGATGGGCTTGAACTACTTCGGCGTCAATTACTGGGTCATGCTGGTGGCAGCGCCATTGATCGTCGCCGTGTTTGGCATCGTGATCGAAAGGACCATGCTGCGCTGGCTGTACCGGCTCGATCACTTGTACGGCCTGCTGCTGACCTTTGGCATCACGCTGATGCTCGAGGGCGTGTTCCGCTCCTTCTATGGCGTATCCGGCCAGCCGTATTCTGTGCCCGAGCAGCTGGCCGGTGCGACCGATCTCGGCTTCATGATGCTGCCGAACTATCGCGCCTGGGTGGTGGCGGCCTCGCTGGTGGTCTGCCTGGCTACCTGGTACGTGATCGAGAAGACGCGCCTCGGTGCCTACCTGCGTGCCGGTACCGAAAACCCGAAGATGGTCGAAGCTTTCGGCATCAACGTGCCGCTGATGGTCACGCTGACCTATGGCTTCGGTGTCGCGCTGGCCGGTTTTGCCGGCGTGCTGGCCGCACCTGTGCTGCAGGTGTCGCCGCTGATGGGCTCGAACCTGATCGTCACCATTTTTGCGGTGGTCGTCATCGGCGGCATGGGTTCCATTCTCGGCTCCATCGTCACCGGCCTCGCACTGGGCGTGATCGAGGGCTTTACCCGGGTGTTCTATCCGGAGCTGTCGGCCACCGTGGTGTTCATCATCATGGCCATCGTGCTGCTGATCCGTCCGGCCGGCTTGTTCGGCCGCGAGAAATAACAGGAGTAAGGCAATGCTGAAGAAACTGGGTTATGCGGCCGTGCTGTTGTTTGCGCTGGTCGCGCCTTTCCAGCTGTATCCGGTGCTGTTGATGAAGATGCTGTGCTTCGCCTTGTTTGCATGCGCATTCAACCTGCTGATCGGCTTTACCGGCCTGTTGTCCTTTGGCCATGCTGCCTTCTTCGGTGGCGCGTCCTATGTTGCGGGCCACGTGCTGAAGGTATGGGGCGTGCCGTTCGAGTTCGGTCTGCTGATCGGTACTGCCTTTGCGGCAGGGCTCGGCTTCGTGATGGGCGGCCTCGCGATTCGCCGCCAGGGCATCTACTTCACGATGATCACGCTGGCGCTGGCGCAGATGCTGTTCTTCGTCTGCCTTCGGGCGCCGTTCACTGGCGGCGAGGATGGCTTGCAATCCATCCCGCGCGGCAAGCTGCTCGGCATCATCGACCTGCAGAACGACCTGACCATGTACTACGTGGTGCTGGCCATCGTGGTCGCGGCCTTCCTGCTGATCGTGCGCATCGTCCATTCGCCGTTCGGGCAGGTGCTGAAGGCGGTGCGCGAGAACGAGCCGCGCGCCACCTCGCTCGGCTATGACGCGGATCGCTACAAGCTGATGGCCTTCGTGCTGTCGGCGGCACTGGCCGGGCTGGCCGGTTCGACCAAGGCGGTGGTGCTGGGCTTTGGCACGCTGACCGATGTGCACTGGTCGATGTCGGGCCTGGTGGTGCTGATGACCCTGGTGGGCGGCATGGGCACGCTGTTCGGCCCCGTGATCGGCGCGATCATCATCATCGCGCTGGAGAACAAGCTCGGCGACTTCGGCAGTTGGCTGGCCACGATCACCTCGGTCGAATGGTTCAACACCATCGGCGAGTCGGTGACCATGGTGACCGGCCTGATCTTCGTGATCTGCGTGCTGTCCTTCCGCCGCGGCATCATCGGCGAGCTGGCGGCGCGCGTCCGCTAAACTTCACCAGCTTGCCCGGGCATTCCGGGCAAGCGTGCTGTCCGGTTTCATCGATCCGTATCATCGTTTCAAACTGCCGTTCAACCGATCCCGACATCATGGCCAATCCGCAATTCCACTGGGAAGACCCGCTGCTGCTCGACCAGCAGCTGACCGCCGACGAGCGCATGGTGCGCGACGCCGCGCATGCCTACTCGCAAGACAAGCTGATGCCGCGCGTGCTGGAATCCTTCCGTCACGAGCAGTTCGATGTCGGCCTGTTCCGCGAAATGGGCGAATTGGGCCTGTTCGGCCCCACCATCCCGACGCAGTACGGGGGTGCCGGCCTGAACTATGTCAGTTACGGCCTGATCGCGCGCGAGATCGAACGTGTCGATTCGGGCTTCCGCTCGGTGATGAGCGTGCAGAGTTCGCTGGTGATGGTGCCGATCTTTGAATTCGGCAGCGAGGAACAGAAACAGAAATACCTGCCGGGACTCGCCAGCGGTGAACTGATCGGCTGCTTCGGCCTGACCGAGCCCAACCATGGTTCCGATCCGGGCAGCATGGAGACGCGCGCGAAGAAGGTCGCCGGCGGCTATGAACTGAGCGGCGCGAAGATGTGGATCACCAACAGCCCGCTGGCGGATGTGTTCGTGATCTGGGCCAAGGATGATGAAGGCGATATCCGCGGCTTCATTCTCGAGAAGGGCATGAAGGGCCTGTCGGCACCGAGGATACATGGCAAGGTCGGTATGCGTGTTTCCGTGACCGGCGAAGTCGTGATGGATCGCGTGTTCGTGCCGGAAGAAAATCGCCTGCCGAACGTGAAGGGCCTGAAGGGCCCGTTCACCTGCCTGAACTCTGCGCGCTACGGTATCGCCTGGGGCGCGATGGGCGCGGCCGAATTCTGCTGGCATACCGCGCGCCAGTACGTGCTGGACCGCAAGCAGTTCGGTCGCCCGCTGGCCGCGAACCAATTGGTACAAAAGAAGCTGGCCGACATGCAGACCGAGATCGCGCTCGCGCTGCAGGGCTGCGTGCGCCTGGGCCGCATGAAGGACGAGGGCACAGCCGCGGTCGAGATCACGTCGATCATGAAGCGCAACTCGGCTGGCAAGGCGCTGGACATTGCGCGCACGGCGCGTGACATGTTGGGCGGGAATGGCATCAGCGACGAATTCGGCGTGATCCGTCATGTGGTGAACCTCGAAGTGGTGAACACCTACGAGGGCACCGCCGATGTGCATGCGCTGATCCTTGGTCGTGCGCAGACGGGGATACAGGCCTTCTTCTGAGCGAGCTTCGCCCTCCGAACCAATCCCGCAGCAATAAAAAAACCGGCCAAGGCCGGTTTTTTTATTTCATCGATGACGTTGCTTGTATCGGCAACAGCATCGGTGTCAACGGATCAGCCAGCGGATCAGCATCGCGACGACGCCGAGCGTTGCCACCGACAGCGCCCAGATCAGCACGAACCAGCCGAGCTTTCTTGCGAGGTCTTTCATGATTTGCCTTGCGCGCGTGTCGGAGGCTGGCGCATCAGTGATAACCGCCGCCGGCGTTCACCTTGCCGCGGAACACCCAATACGAATAGAAGGTGTAGGCCAGGATGATGGGCAGCAGCACCGATGCGCCGACGATCAGGAAGCGCAGGCTGTTTTCCGGCGCTGCCGCTTCCCAGATCGTCACCGACGACGGCACGATGTGCGGATAAAAGCTGATGCAGAGGCCAATGAAGGACAGCACGAACAGCCCCAGCGACGCAATGAAAGGCGTCAGTTCATGCCGGTCGCGCAGGCCGACGTACAGCGCGATCGCGCAGGCCAGCACCAGTGTCGGCACCGGCATCACGTACAAGCCTTGCGGCCAGGCGAACCAGCGTGCCTGGAACTGTTCGTTGAGGAACGGCGTCCACAGGCTGACGATGCCGATCAGGGCCAGCGTCAGCATGCCGGAAATCCATGCAAATTTCACCGAGCGGTCCTGCACTTCGCCATCGGTCTTCCAGATCAGCCAGGTCGCGCCCAGCAGTGCATAGCCGATCACGAGCGCTGCGCCGGTCGTCAGCGAGAACGGCGTGAGCCAATCCCACCAGCCGCCGGCATACGCGCGTCCCGCCACCGGGATGCCCTGCACGAAGGCGCCCAGTGCGATGCCCTGGAAGAAGGCCGCCGCCGTCGAGCCGACGGTGAAGGCCCAGTCCCACAGGTATTTGCGATCCGTCTTCCAGCGGAATTCGAATGCGACACCGCGGAACACCAGCGCCAGCAGCATCGCGATGATGGGCGCGTATAGCGCCGGCATGATGACCGCATACGCAAGCGGGAAGACGGCGAACAGGCCGCCGCCGCCCAGTACCAGCCAGGTCTCGTTGCCGTCCCAGACCGGGGCGACCGAGTTCATCATCTGGTCACGGTTCTGCTCGCCCTTGACGAACAGGAACAGGATGCCGACCCCGAGGTCGAAGCCGTCGAGGATCACATAGGCCAGCACCGCAAAAGCGATCAGGCCGGCCCAGATCAGGGGCAAATCAAACGTCATCGCCGCCATGTTCAGTTCCTCCCCTCGGCCGATGCAATCACCGGCGACGGCATGATGCCTGCAGCACGGATCGGCTCCTTCGCCGGCAGGCCCGGCTCGTGTTCAGACGGTGCGCGCGACATCAGGCGCAGGATGTAATAGGTGCCGATGCCGAACAGCGAGAAGTACACGACGATGAAGGCCAGCAGCGAAGCGCCGACCGCTGGCGAATCGATCGCCGACACCGATTGCGCAGTGCGCAGCAAACCGTAGACCGTGAACGGCTGGCGGCCGACTTCGGTGGTGATCCAGCCGGCGATCACGGCGATGAAGCCGCTCGGGCCCATCAGTACCGCCGCACGGTGCAGCCAGCTCGCGTCATACAGTCGGCGGCGCGCACGGTGCCACAAGCTCCACAGGCCGATGCCGAGCATGGCCATGCCGATGCCCACCATCACGCGGAAGCTCCAGAACAATACCGTGACCGGCGGGCGGTCTTCCGGTGCCCATTCCTTCAAGCCTTTCACGACACCATCCGGGTCGTGCTTGAGGATGAGGCTGCCGAGCCTGGGGATCGCGATCTTCGCATCCACGCGCTCTTCTGCAACGTTCGGCAAGCCGAACAGGATCAGCGGCGCGCCCGCATGCGATTCGAAGTGGCCTTCCATCGCGGCGATCTTCGCCGGTTGGTACTCCAGCGTATTCAGGCCATGGAAGTCGCCGGCCGCGATCTGCAGTGGCGCGGTGCAGACGATCATCCACATCGCCATCGAGAACATGGTGCGCGCGCCTTCATTCGGCGCACCGCTCTTGCGCGCCTTCAGCAGGTGCAGCCCCCCGACCGCGCCGACGACGAAGGCCGTCGTCAGGTAGGCCGCCAGCAGCATGTGCACCAAACGGTATGGGAAGGATGGGTTGAAGATCACGGCCATCCAGTCGGTGACGATGAACTGGCCCGCCTCGTTGGTGCCGTAGCCGGCCGGGGTCTGCATCCAGCTGTTGACCGACAGGATCCAGAAGGCCGACATGAAGGTGCCGAGCGCGACCATCGCAGTCGCGAAGAAGTGCAGTTTCGGGCCGACGCGTTCGCGGCCGAACAGCATCACACCGAGGAAGCCGGCTTCGAGGAAGAAGGCCGACAGCACTTCATAGCCCATCATCGGGCCCAGTACCGGGCCGACCTTGTCGGAGAACACCGACCAGTTGGTGCCGAACTGATAGCTCATCACGATGCCGGACACGACGCCCATGCCGAAGGCGACGGCAAAGATCTTCTTCCAGTAGTCGAACAGGTTCTGGAAGACGGCGCGGCCGGTCAGCAGGGACAGCCCGTTGAGCACGGCGAGGTAACTCGCGAGGCCGATCGAAAATGCGGGGAAAATGATATGGAAGCTGACCGTAAAAGCAAATTGCAGACGGGCCAGCCAAAGTGCATCGAATGCCATGGACTATGTCTTTCAGGATCGAACGTTTGCTTCGGCGTTCGCCTGAAAGACGTGTTTCAGGCGGACACGGTGCTGTCGGTATGAGCCATGAAGGCCTGGTGCGTGCTGAGGAAGATCCGATTTTTCATGCGTTCCCCCAGTGGTGTGGGGCGCAGGCGGTCAAGGACGGGTCCCTTGACTTCGGAAAATTGCAGGCTGATGTTGCGCGACGCAAGACTCTTTTCGAGCTCGGTCAGTATGCCCAGCGCGGTGCTATCGAGTTGGTTTACTGCCGACAGGATGAGCAGTATACAGCGTGTGCCCGGATGCGTCTGAACCAGCGCCTCGATGCGCGATTCGAGTGCCTGCGCATTCGCAAAATACAGGCTTTCGTCGACGCGCAGCGCCACCAGCCCCGGCAGCGTCTCGACCTGGTGGCGATCGATATTGCGGAAGTGTTCGGTGCCGGGCACTCGGCCGACCACGGCCATGTGCGGATGGCTGCTGCGCCAGACCAGTACCGCCAGCGACAGCACCACGCCGAGCAGGATGCCCTCCTCGACGCCGAGGAAGATCACGCCGAAGAAGGTCAGCAACAGCGAGGTCGCATCGGCCTTGTCGTATTTCCAGGCCTCGGTCAGCGTGTCGAGATCGATCAGCGCGGTGACAGCGACGATGATGGTCGCGGCCAGCACTGCGTGCGGCAGGTAATGGAAGCCGCCGGTGAAGCCGGCAATCACCATGGCCATCAGCACCGCAGAGATCACACCTGCGGCCGGTGTTTGCGCACCGGCCGAGAAATTCACCACCGAGCGCGCGAAGCCACCCGTGACCGGATAGCCGCCGGACAATGCGCTGGCTATGTTGGCCGCACCGATGCCCAGCAATTCGCGGTCCGGTGAGATGCGCTGCCCGCGCTTGAAGGCCAATGACTGCGCCACCGACACGCTTTCGACAAAGCCGACCAGCGAGATCAGGGCGGCCGGCAGCAACAGCGGCGCCAGCGCTGTCCAGTCGAGAGAGGGCAGCGCCAGCGCCGGCAGGCCGGCGGGCACATCGCCGACGATGGATGCCGCCGCCGACTGGTCGAGCCCGAGATGGGCAACGATGGCCGTTGATACGATCACGACGGCCATCGGCGCCAGTTTCGTCAGCAGGTCGGCCATCTTTGCCGGTAGCCCGATCCGCTTGAGCAGCTGGCCCAGGTAGAGGCGCGCGAACAGCAGGAACGCCAGCGCGGTCACCCCCAGGGTTGCGGTCGCCGCCTTTATGTGCGGCAGCAGCTGCGGCAAGGCCGACAGGGTATTCAGGATGCTGCCCGAGGGCAGCGGCATGCCGAGCAGGTACTTCAGCTGCCCCACCGTGATCAGCACTGCCGAACCGGAGATGAAGCCGCTGATGACCGGGTGGCTGAGGAAATACGCAAGAAAGCCCATGCGCAGCAGCCCGGCAACGAACAGCATCACGCCGGACAAGAGCGCGAGCAGGACCGCCATCATCAGATACTCCGGCGAGCCTTGCGCGGCCAGCGGCGACAGGGCGCTGGCCGTCATCAGCGATGCGACGGCCACCGGGCCGACGGCCAGTGCCATGCTGCTGCCGAACAGCGCATACGCAAACAGCGGCAGCACGCTGGCGTACAGGCCGACTTGCGGCGGCAGTCCCGCGAGCATTGCATACGCAAGGCTCTGGGGGATCAGCATGACCGTCACCACCATGCCGGCGGTGAGGTCACCGGCCAGCCAGGAACGCTGGTAGCCGGTGAACCAGGAGGGCAGCAGCTTGCGCATCGTGATCAACCTTCGTGGTGAGCTTTCGTGGTGAGCTTGTCAGCCCAGTACCGGACGTGCAAGCCACTCGCGGCCCTTGAGCATCACGTCCCAGTAGATGGCTGGCAGGATGTCCTTCTTCAGGATCCATGCAGAACGGCGCGGCACCGTGGGGTCGAGCGGGAAGGTCGGTAGCAGCTTGCCGCCGAAGCCGAACTCGGCCAGCACGATCTTGCCTTTTTCGACTGTCAGCGGGCAGGAGCCATAGCCGTCATAGCGGGTCGGCAGGGGTTCGCCGCTGCGCGCGGCCAGCAGGTTCTCTGCCACGACGACAACTTGCTTGCGCGCGGCGGCAGCCGTTTTCGCATTCGGCGACGAGCAGGCGTCGCCAAGGCTGAAGATTTCCGGATAGCGCACATGCTGCAGCGTAGTCTGGTCGACATCGACCCAGCCTTCGGCATTGGCCAGCACACTCTCGCGCACGAAGTCCGGTGCGCTTTGCGGCGGCACCACGTGCAGGAAGTCGAAGGTCTTTTCGACGCGCTGCAGGTTGCCATCGGCATCCTTCTCCTCGAACCATGCGGTCTTGCTGTTGCCATCGACGGCCACCAGTTTCGAGTTGAAGTGCAGGTGGGCTCCGTAGCGGTTCACATAGTTCATCAGCGGCGGCACGAAAGTCGACACGCCGAACAGCACGGCGCCGGCATTGTGGAAATCGACTTCGATATCCTTCAGCACGCCACGCTGCTCCCATTCGTAGCAGGACAGGTACATCGCCTTTTGCGGCGCGCCCGCGCATTTGATCGGCATCGGCGGCTGCGTGAAGATCGCTCGGCCTCTCTTCATCGCCTGCACCAGCGACCAGGTGTAAGGCGCGAGGTCGAAGCGGTAGTTCGAGGTCACGCCATTCTTGCCCAGCGTTTCCTGCAGGCCGGGAATCGCATGCCAGTTCAATTGCAGGCCGGGCGCCACCACGAGGTTCTGGTAGCTGATCGCATTGCCGGTATCGAGCATCACCTTGTGATGCACCGGATCGAAGCCGGTCACGGCAGCGCGTATCCAGGTGACGCCCTTGGGCATGACCGAGGCCATGTCGCGCTCGGTGGCCTTGGGGTCAAAGGCGCCGGCGCCGACCAGCGTCCACGCGGGCTGGTAGTAGTGCTTGTCGCGCGGCTCGACAATAGAGATTTGCAGGTTGGGCTGGCGCTTGAGCAGGCTGGCGGCCAGCGAGATGCCTGCAGCGCCGCCGCCGATGATCAGGATGTCATGGCTGTCGCCCCAGTTGCAGGCTGCTGCCGCGCTTGTCGATGCGGCTGCCGGTACCGAAGCTTGACCGCTGGCCAGCCGGTACAGATTTTGCGAGCGTGCGCCGCTGCGACAGAAGGCGAGCACTGGCTTCGGGCACTTGGCCAGCAACTCGGCGAATTGGCGTGCCTGGACTTCCGTGATCTGGCCGCTGATGACCGGCAAGTGAGCATAGACGAGCCCGGCTTGCACGGCGGCGGCTTGCACCTGCGCGCTGGTCGGCTGCTCTGCGCCACCTTCGAGGTCAGGACGATTGTTGATGACGGTCTTGAATCCCATCGCAGCGATCTGGGCGAGGTCTTGCGGACTGATTTGCGGGGCGGTGCTGAATGCGTCGTTATGACGGGTGGGTGAGACTGCCATCGAAGTCCTCCGGAAGGTCGCCGGCGTGCGGGGATGCCGGCAAACGTGAACTGGGTCTTGTTTTTGAATTAATCAGGTTATATTATATTTTTCTATAAACTATTGGTCAATATCGTCACCCAAGGAGAAATCCCATGTCCGCATCTGCCCCGAAGCCCCAAGTCCAGGGATTTTTCGATCCCGCCACATGGACGGTGACCTACGTTGTCTATGAAAAGGAAGGCAGCCCATGCGCGATCATCGACTCGGTGCTGGATTACGACCCGAAGTCGGGCCGCACCCGCACCACTTCGGCTGACAAGGTGGTCGAGTTCGTGCAGCAGAAGCAGTTGAAGGTCGAGTGGATCCTCGAGACTCATGCCCATGCAGACCACATCACCGCCGCGCCCTACCTGAAGCTCAAGCTGGGCGGCCGTACCGCCATCGGCAACCACATCACGACCGTGCAAAAGGTCTTCAAGGGCATCTTCAACCTCGAGAACGGCTTCACCACCGATGGCGCGCAGTTCGATTACCTGCTGAAAGACGAGGAAAGCTTTTCGATCGGCGCGCTGACGGGTCGCACGATGTATGTGCCCGGCCATACGCCGGCTTGTGTCGCCTACCAGATCGGCGATGCGGTATTCGTCGGCGACACCATGTTCATGCCTGACGTCGGCACTGCGCGCTGCGACTTCCCCGGCGGCGATGCGAAGACGCTGTACAAGTCGGTGAAGAAGATCCTGAGCCTGCCGGAGGATACGCGCCTGTTCATGTGCCACGACTATCCGCCGAATAACCGCCCGGTGAATTTCGAGACCACGGTGCGCGAGCAGCGGCAGAAAAACATCCACATCAACGACAGCATCACGGAATCGCAGTTTGTCGACATGCGCACCAAGCGCGATGCGACGCTGGAGATGCCGGTGCTGATTCTGCCGTCGGTGCAGGTCAACATCCGCGCCGGCGAGATGCCACCGAAGGACGAGAATGGCATCAGCTACCTGCGCATTCCCGTCAATGCGCTGTAAGCAGTCGCATCCGGAGCCGCGCCGAGCGACCTGAAGCCAGGGGCCGGCCCGCCTGCCGCGCGGCCTTCGTACTCCGGCAGACAAAAAAAATCCCGCGCCGAGGCGCGGGATTTTTAGTTGACGCGGTGCTGATTACAGGCCGGCGTTCTGCTGCGCGACCATCATGTACAGCATCGGGATCGACAGCATGGTGTTGAAGCGCGAGGTCAGCATGGCCATGCGAGCCGCCTTGGCTTTTTCGTCGGCTTCGACGGTGACGATGCCGAGGGCCTTCTTCTGGTTCGGCCAGATGATGAACCAGACGTTGAAGGCCATCACCAGTGCCAGCCACATGCCGATGCCGATGGCGTGGAACGGCACCTGCAGGCCCAGTGCCGCAGCCAGGTAGCCGTTCATCCATGCCAGCAGCAGGCCGGTGATCACGGTCGACAGTGCAGCATAACGGAACCAGAACAGTGCGGTCGGGGCGATGACCTTGCCGATCGCCGGCTTTTGCTCATCCGGGATCTTCGGCATCGACGGAATCTGCACGAAGTTGAAGTACCACAGCAGGCCGATCCACATCACGCCCGACAGCACGTGCAGCCAGCGCATGAAGAACGCGCCCCAGGCATGGCCCATGGCCGGAGCAACGCCGGACACGCTGCTGGCGATCAGCACCAGCAGGATCAGGATGACGAGGCCGGCAATGACGGTGCGGCCCAGGGATTGCAGAATAGCTGCCATAAATCCTCCAGTAGATTCAGAACGATGATTATTTATAGTTGATGGAGGCAGGCTCGTGGCCTTGCTCCTTTGTAAATCCCGCCGAAGTATAGCTTAACCAGCCATCGCCGTTGTGCGCCCCGACAGCTGCGGCAAAGTCGCTTGCGAGGCAGGCCGAAGGCCTGTCAGCCGCTGGGCGACGAACGCTCAGCCGCGATCCGGCGTGACCTTGGTGATATCGATGTTTGCGCTGCCCGATGCCAGCTTGAGGTTCAGCGTTTGCGGCGCCTTCAGTTGCGCTGTGTCGCGCAGTACCTGCCCGTTTTCATCCTGCACGATCGCATAGCCGCGCTCCAGCGTGCGTTGCGGCGCCAGCAGTTCCAGCTGTGCTTGCAGCGCCGACAGCCGATGGTCGGCGGCAACCCGGCAGGCCTGGAAGCCGGCCGCCAGCCGCTCCCGGCGGGCGTCTAGCCGGCTGTGCATCAGCCGCGTGTCGGGCAGCGCATGCTGCAGGCGGCGCGCAGCCTGGGCGAGCGCATGGCGCGCTTCGGCCAGGGGTGTCTCGGTGGCGTGTTGCAGCCGCGCGCCCAGCGCATCGAGCTTCAATCGGTGCTGGCGGATCGCCGCTTCAGGTCCTTGCACGCGGTGTGCGAGCCAGTCCAGCGTTTGCGTGCGTTCATCCAGATGCCGGCGCATCGCGGCATCGAGCGCATCGGCATGCTGACCCAGTTCGGCCAACCAGTCCGCACGCGGCGTGGCCGCCAGTTCGGCGGCGGCAGTCGGCGTCGGCGCGCGCAGGTCGGCGACGAAATCAGCGATCGTGAAATCGGTTTCGTGACCGACGCCCGAGATCACCGGCATCGAGCAGGCTGCGATCGCGCGCGCGACCCGCTCGTCATTGAAGCACCAAAGGTCTTCAAGGCTGCCACCCCCACGGCCGACGATCAGCAGCTCGCACTCGGCGCGTGCCGAGGCGGTGGCGATGGCCTGCGCGATCTGCGCGGCGGCACCATCGCCTTGCACCAGCGTCGGATACAGCACCAGTTGCACATGCGGCGCGCGTCGACAGAAGGCGGTGATCATGTCGCGCAGCGCTGCGGCCTGAGGGCTGGTGACGATGCCGACGGTGCGCGGGAAGGCCGGCATGGGCCGCTTGCGCGCCTGCTCGAACAGGCCTTCGGCCGCCAGCTTCGCCTTCAGCTGCAAAAAAGCTTCGTACAGATTGCCGACGCCGGCCCGGCGCATGGTCTCGACATTGAGCTGGAAGTCGCCGCGCGGCGCATACAGACTGACGGTGGCGCGCACCTCGATCTTGTCGCCCTCGCGCGGCGAGAAGTCCACATACTGCGCGCGGCCGCGGAACATCACGGCGCGTACCTGCGCGCCCGCATCCTTGAGCGTGAAATACCAGTGTCCGGACGCAGCCCGGGTGAAATTGGAAATCTCGCCCGAAATCCAGGCCAGCGGGAAGCTGCGCTCCAGCAGGCGAGATACCGCTTGATTCAGTTGGGAAACTGTCAGTATTTCGGGGCGGGGAGCGGCTGGTCTCGACCGTGGGTCGGGCAGCGAATCGGGCAAGTCAAATTCCATGGCGGCGGGCGGGGCAGTGCTGGCTTTCCACATTATTGCCGGCAAGGGGGAAAACAACGCAAATCACGAATGTTCCAGCATGGCAGTAGGGTGATTTGAGATAAGCCATTGATTATTAAAGGAAAAACCTTGTTTGCCTGATTCTGAGGCAACTCGGAAAAGTGCTTATGAATCAAGGACTTTGCATGCAGTGCCGGGGGTTGCCCACAAAGTTATCCACATCAGATGTGAACAACGGCCGATTTGACCTGACATCGACCGCTGGCTTCGGTTTGCGGCGACTCAAGTGAGTGCAGGCTTTGCGGGTCATTCCCATGCTTCCATGCTAGCCAGCCGGGAGGGCAGCGCGCCGCAGATTCCTTGCCCGAGGGCAGTGAAGCAGATACAGTCTGCAACCGTTGATTCCACACACCCGGGGATTGCCTCTTGTTCGCCATCATCCAGGCTGCCGGCTGGCCCATCTGGTTCCTGCTTGCCGCATCCATCATTGCGCTGACGGTCATCGTCGAGCGCGCATTGTACCTGCGGCCTGTACGCATCCTGCCGCCCACCTTGCTGGCCGAAGCGATCAGTGTCGCGCGCAGCGGGCCGGCCGAAGCCGAGGTGCTGCGCCAGCTGGAACAGAACTCGCCGCTGGGCCGCGTGCTGGCCGCCGGCCTGCGCAATGTCGGCGCACCGCGCGAGGTGATGCGGCAGGCCATCGAGGAAGCTGGCCGTGCGGTCGCGCACCAGCTCGGCCGCTACCTGACTACCTTGGGCACGATCGCTACGCTGGCGCCGCTGCTGGGTTTGTTCGGCACCGTGATCGGCATGATCGAGCTGTTCGGCGCGCAGGATGCTGGCGGCGGCGATCCGATGCGGATTGCGCACGGCATTTCGGTGGCGCTCTACAACACGGCATTCGGGCTCGCTGTGGCGATGCCCTCGCTGGTATGCCATCGCCACTTCCATGCAAAGGTCGATGACTTCGTGGTCGACATGGAGCAGCAGGCCGTGCATTTCGTCGATGCACTCAATGGCGTGCGCGACTGACATGGATTTTCGCAAGGGCCGCGAACGCGATCGACCGGAGGTCAACCTGATCGCCTTCATCGACGTGCTGTTGGTGATTCTGATCTTCCTGATGGTCAGCACCACCTTCAGCAAGGTGAGCGCGCTGCGCGTGAGCTTGCCGACGGCCGACCCTGACCAGAAGCAGCAGCTGCCCGAGCTGCTGCGCGTGGCCGTCGATGCCGATGGTCATTTTGCGATCGACAACCGCCGCATCGAGGCACGCGATGCGTCATCGCTGGCGCTGGCGCTGAAAGAAGCCGCGCGCGGCCGTGCCGACCTGATGGTGGAAGTGCATGCCGATGCGATGGCCACGCATCAATCAGTGGTCAATGTGATGGAGGCTGCGCGCATGGCGGGCATGAGCCGCCTGAATTTTGCGACCCAGGGCGGCAAGAGCGGCGCCCCTGCAGGTGCCGGCGCGAAATGACGACTTCACCTTCGGTCTCCCCGGCCAGCACGGTCAGGGGCAGCAAGCTCGAAGCGCTGTTTACGCGCGAGTGGGCGCGGCGTGGCTGGTTCGCGGTCGGCCTGCTGCCGCTGTCCTGGCTGTATGGCGCACTGAGCGGCGCGCGTCGCTTGCTGTATGCGCTGCGCCTGTTGCGGCAGGTGAGCTTGCCCGTGCCGGTGGTCGTGGTCGGCAATATCTTCATCGGCGGCACCGGCAAGACGCCTTTCACGATCTGGCTGGTCGAGAGCCTGCGCGAGCGCGGTTTTCATCCCGGCGTGATTTCGCGCGGTTACGGCCGTCAATCCGACGAGATCGCCGAAGTCAAAGCCGGCAACACCGCCGCGGAAGTCGGTGACGAACCCTTGCTGATTGCCACCCGCAGCGGCGCACCGGTGGTGGTCGGGCGCGACCGGGTGTGGGCGGCGCGCCGTTTGCTGGCGCTGCATCCGGAAGTCGACGTGATCATCGCCGACGACGGACTCCAGCATTACCGGCTGGGACGCCAGCTCGAGATCCAGTTGTCGGATGCGCGCGGCGTCGGCAATGGCTGGCTGCTGCCGGCCGGACCTTTGCGCGAACCCGCTTCGCGGCGCGCCGATTTTTATGTGTTGAATGGCGTCGAAACGAATGACGCGCAGCACTAACCGATGCACTTGCAGGGCGCGCAGACAGAGC